>OGLW01000001.1_pt1 | contig 237451 bp, 200 predicted proteins | sample 1572961 | NCBI WGS metagenome assembly OGLW01 (sample SAMEA2581880, study PRJEB24529) | metagenome | biome: Human gut stool | place: China | collected 2011
ACGAGCATACGACCGATGCCCGGGCTGTGGACGAGATGGTGCGTCCGATTCTTGCGGGGCGTTCTGCCGGAGTGATCTCCGAGGCGGGTGTGCCGGGAGTGGCCGATCCCGGGGCCCTGGCGGTGGCCCGGTGTCACCGGCTCGGAATCCGCGTGGTGCCTTTGATCGGTCCTTCGTCGATCATCCTGGCAGTGATGGCGTCGGGGTTGAACGGACAGTCGTTCGCCTTCAACGGCTATCTGCCGGTCAAACCGCCCGAACGGGCCCGGGCGATCCGGACGCTGGAACGGCGTGCGACCGGCGAGAGGCAGTCGCAGGTTTTTATCGAGGCTCCTTACCGGAATGCGAAGCTGCTCGGGCAGTTGCTCGAGGTATGCGCCCCCGATACGCGGCTTACGCTGGCCGTCGATATTACCTCGCCGCAGGAGTATATCCGCACGCTGACGGTTCGTGAGTGGCGCTCGGCCCTGCTGCCGGAAATGGATAAACGGCCTGCAATTTTCATTTTGGGCTGATGCTTCTGCCGGTTGGTATATATTTTGGACAATAGAGGAGTGGAAAATCAAATAATACATCAGATATGGACAAGGAAAAGGTTTATAATGAAGCGGTTGGCGGCGACGAAGGCTTCGCGGCGGGCGATGGGTATCCCTCCTGCGACGGGGAGCCGTGTGCCAATGTGACAGATGAAAGCTCTGCCGATGCTGACACAATGGCAGGGGATAGGAATACACCGAAAGCGGCTTCGGAGGAGTTGCCTTCGCGCGACTGGGAGGCGGAGATTGCGGAGTGGCAGGACAAGTACCTGCGTTTGCAGGCCGAGTTCGACAATTTCCGCAAGCGCACGCTGCGGGAGAAGATGGAGCTGGTGCAGAGCGGAAGCGCCGAGTGCGTGAAGAATTTCCTGCCTCTGATGGACGATTTGCAGCGGGCGCTGGAAGCGATCGAGAAGAGCAATGACCTGGAGGCGCTTCGTGAGGGTGTGAAATTGATCGCACAGAAGTTCAGGGAAACGCTCAAGAAACAGAATGTGAAGGAGATCGAGGCGCTCGGACTGGAGTTGGATACCGATCACCACGAGGCGGTTGCCCGTTTCGATGCCGGGAAGGAGAAGAAGGGCAAGATCGTCGATGTGGTACAGCCCGGTTACAAGATGGGCGACAAGGTGTTGCGTTTTGCGAAAGTGGTCGTCGGAGAGTAACGGGCGTTTTCGTTTAACGGGCGCGGAGTTGCTCCGTCGCGCACTATTGTGCCGAGCGTAGAGTGTGAAAATACGACTATTGAAAAAGAATATTGAGCCGGAATCGAAGTCCGGCATTCGAATACTATGGCAGAAAAGAGAGATTACTACGAAGTGCTTGGCGTGGCGAAGAACGCCAACGCGGATGAGATAAAGAAAGCTTACCGAAAGGCGGCTATCAAGTATCACCCGGACAAGAATCCGGGGGATAAGGAGGCCGAGGAGAAGTTCAAGGAGGCGGCCGAGGCGTACGATGTGCTCTCCAATCCCGAAAAGCGAGCCAGATACGATCAGTTCGGCCATGCCGGAATGAGCGGTGCGGCCGGAGCCGGCGGCGGGTTCGGCGGATTCGGCGGCGGGTTCTCGATGGAGGACATCTTCTCGCAGTTCGGCGATATTTTCGGGGGCCATTTCAGCGGCGGAAGTTATCGGACCTCTTCGAGCGGCGGCCGTCGCGTAAGCCGTGGTACGGATATCCGTGTGCGGGTGAAGCTCACCCTGGCGGAGATCGCTGCCGGAACGGTCAAGAAGCTCAAGATCAACAAGCAGATCGCCTGTCCTAAATGCGGAGGTACGGGAGCCAAGGACGCCAACTCCTATTCGACTTGTTCGACCTGCAACGGAGCGGGGTATGTGAATCGTGTCGAAAATACCTTTTTCGGTCGGATGCAGACCCAGAGCGTGTGTCCCACGTGCGGCGGTACGGGCAAGGTGATTACCAATCCCTGCGACGAGTGCAAGGGCGAAGGGACGATCAAAGGCTCCGAGGTGGTGGAGATTCGGATTCCGGCCGGTGTGGGCGATGGAATGGTATTGACGGTGTCGGGCAAGGGAAATGCGGCTCGTCACGGCGGTGTGAACGGTGATTTGCAGGTGGTGATCGAGGAGGAGCGGAATCCGGAATTGCTGCGCGACGGAAACGACCTGATCCATAATCTGAATATTACGGTTCCGACGGCTTTGCTCGGCGGTTCGGTCGAGGTTCCGACGGTCGATGGCCGGGCGCGGATCAAGATCGCACCGGGTACGCCTGCGGGCAAGGTGCTGCGGCTGGCCGGCAAGGGCTTGCCCGACGTGAACGGTTACGGACGCGGCGATATACTGGTCGTGGTGGATGTTACGGTCCCCGCCAAGCTCAATGCCGAGGAGAAGCGGTTGGTGGAGCAACTGGCCGCACAGCCTTCCTTCCAGCGGGCCGAGGCGTCCAAAGGACACAACATTTTCGACAGGATGAAGAGTTTCTTCCGGTAATTTCCGGTCGAAAAGTGAGAGCTCCCGGAGTGACATGGCTGGTTATTCCGGGAGTTTTTCGTATCTTTACCGAAGAAATAACCGGTTTGGACGGCTGCATTCCGATCGGGCGTAACACGACGTGTTGCGGGCCCCGTATTTTTTGCGGATGACGATGAAGCGTGCCGGTGCGATTCGTCGATTCGGAGCCTTGTGTGGGCCGCTGCTGTCTTCACCTTAAAAAACAGAATTTTATGTCCGGTTTTACGCCGTTTAAGAAACACGCCAATAAATTCAACTACCTGCCGCGCTACTACGATCCCGAGAAAGAGGAGCGCGACCGGCGTCGTGCCGAGCTGCGCGGCGAACGGGCCGAGGATGCGGGCAAAGAGTATAAGCCGGGACAGTATATCCGTACGCAAAGTCAGGCCCGGGCGGCCCGCCGCCGCGAAGAGATGTCGCGAGGCTCCGGCCGTATGTGGATGATGGTCGTACTGGTCGTGCTGGTGCTTTTGTTCTTGGTGTTCGGCTATCCGCGTGTGGTCGCGTTCATTTCCGACATGCAGAAACCCAAAACCCCGCAGACCGAGGAGTTCAATCCCTACACTCCGATTACGGTCGTCCCTAACGATTATGAGGAGTAATGGCTGATCGTATCAAATTACTGCCCGAGGTCGTTGCGAACCAGATTGCCGCCGGTGAGGTGGTGAACCGTCCGTCGTCGGTGGTGAAGGAGATGATGGAGAACGCGATCGATGCCGGAGCCCGCAGCGTGAAGGTCAATTTCCGAGACGGCGGCAAGGAGCTGATTCAGATCGTGGACGACGGTTGCGGCATGTCGCCCATCGACGCCCGCATGGCTTTCGACCGGCATGCTACCAGCAAGATCTCTTCGCTGGACGATATTTATGCGCTCAAGACGTTCGGCTTCCGGGGCGAGGCGCTCGCGTCGATCGCCGCCGTGTCGCAGGTGGAGCTGCGTACGCGCCAGGCGGAGGATGAAGTGGGTACGCTCACGACGGTCAATGGCGGTGAGTTCGTTTCGCAGACCCTCGCGGCTTGTCCTGTGGGGTCGCAGTTTTATGTGCGCAATCTGTTCTACAACGTGCCTGCCCGCCGTAAGTTCCTCGAAAAGAGTACGACTTCCACGGGGCAGATCAAGTCCGAGTTTCAGCGGGTCGCGCTCTGCAATCCGCAGGTGGGGTTCGAATTGCTGATGAACGATCAGCCGCTCTATCGGTTGCCCGCTGCTTCGCTGGCTTCGCGGATCGTCGATGTGGTGGGGCGTCATATCAAACAGAACCTGCTGGAAGTCGATGCCGACACGTCGATCGTGCGGGTGACGGGCTTCGTGGGCCGTCCCGCTGCCGCCAAGAAGAGCAATAGTTCGGAACAGTATCTTTTCGTGAACGGGCGTTATTTCCGCTCCCCCTATTTTTTCAAGGCGATCCTGAAGGCTTACGAGAAGCTGATTCCCGATGCCTGTTCGCCCTCCTATTTTCTCTACCTGACGATCGACCCTTCGCGGATCGACGTCAATGTCCATCCCCAGAAGACCGAAGTCAAGTTCGCTGACGAAGAGGCCGTGTGGCAGATCATCAACGCTGCCGTGCGGGAAACTCTCGCCAAGACGGGAGCGGTGCCGCTCATGGATTTCGATCAGACGGACAGCGTCGAGATTCCGGTGCTGACCAAAGGGGCCGTTTACCGTGAACCCAAGGCGATGTCGAACGAGAGTTACAACCCTTTTCGTGCGGATTACGCTTCCGATGTGTCGGAACGGATGCCCGACGTGGATTTTTCGGGCTTCGACGCTCCTTACGACGGGGAGATGCCTGCCGGAAAGGGTGTGGGGGCGGAGGATCGATACGACGAGATGATCCCTTCTGCCGGGTTCGCTCCGACCGAAATGGAGTTCATTCCTTCTGCCGGGGAACCGGTGCAACAACGGCTGATGGACGATCCTGCGGCTTGTTTCAGCGGTGTGACGGTGCTCGGCAACGGGTATGCCTCGGCGCTGTACGGCGGCAAGTGGGTGGTCGTGGACCTGCGCCGGGCGCGGGAACGGGTGTTGTACGACAATTACCTGCTGCTCCTGACCAACGGATCGTCGGTCAGCCAGCAGCTCCTTTTCCCGGAGCGTCTCGCGTTTTCGGAAAACGAATATGCGTTGCTCGAGGAGAATGCGGTCGATTTCGCGGCGTTGGGTTTCGACCTGGAGTTTTGCGGCGGCGGAGCCGTCGAGGTAAAGGGCGTTCCGGCCGACATTCCGCACGATACGATCGACCGGTTGATTTACGAATTGCTGCAGGAGTTCGCCGTGCCTGTGGACGTTCAGGCATTGCGGCGCGAGAAGATCGCCGCTGTCATGGCTTGCAGCGGAGCCCGCAGCATGTCCCGTACGATTTCGACGGAGGAGGCCGAATCTCTGCTGGGGCAGCTCTGCGAAGGCGGGAATGTCAGCTTCACGCCTTCGGGCAAGGCGGTCATGGCCGAAATCACACTGGAAGAAATCCGCAATAAACTTGGTTGAGAGGTTGCCGGAAGGGATATAATCGTTACATTTGCATCTAAATCTTACTTTGTCTATGAATAATAGCCGCTATTTTTCTTCGACGCCTCCCGTAGTGCTGAACCTGATTATCATCAATGCGTTGATGCTTCTTGCGACCGAGCTGCTGCCTGTCGGGAACAGAATCGTCGGGGCGCTGGCGCTTTTCAACGTCGAGAGTCCGTTGTTCCATTCCTACCAGTTGGTGACTTATATGTTTCTGCACGGTGGATTTTCCCACTTGTTTTTCAATATGTTCGCCTTGTGGATGTTCGGTCGTACGCTCGAATACGAGTTGGGGTCGAAGCGCTTTCTGACCTACTACATGGTGTGCGGCGTCGGTGCCGGGGTGTTGCAACTGTTGGTCGGCTGGCTGGAATACCGCTATGGCAATGTCGGTATGATGGCCCTGATGGTGCCGACGGTCGGAGCTTCGGGTGCCGTGTTCGGTCTGCTGCTTGCTTTCGGCGTAATGCACCCCAATGCGGTCATCATGCTGCTCATTCCGCCGATTCCGATGAAAGCCAAGTGGTTCGTGGTCGTGTATGGCGTGATCGAACTTTTCTTCGGCATTTCGGGCCGGATGGACGGTGTCGCCCACTTCGCCCATGTCGGCGGTATGTTGTGGGGATTCCTGCTGCTCTATTATTGGAAACACAAAGGGGTGATCCGCTATTGATCGATGAGCAGGGAGTATTACGACGATTACAGACACGGTGCTTCCCGGAAACGTCGGAAAAGTTTGCCGGGCAGCGTGTTCAACGGGGTGATGCTGATCCTTTCGGTCGCGACGGGTGCGGCCATGATCGTAACGCTGCTGGCACCGTTCGTGCACCCGGGGCGAACCTGGATTTTTCCGGTGCTGGGGTTGGTCGCTCCGGCGGTTTATGTAATCACCCTGCTGGTGACGTTGTACTGGATCATTCGGTGGCGGTGGCGCATTGCCCTTCCGCTTGTCGTACTGTTGCTGGCGGGCCTTTTCAAGGTGCCGCTCTTCCTGAAGCCGGAGTTGCGCCGTCATTACGGCGAAGAGACGAGCTTCGGCCGGGGGGTGATCACCCTGCTGACTTTCAATGTTCGCAGTTTTTATAACGACCGGGGACAGTGGAGTTTCGACGGGGTGACGGAGGTGATCCGCCGTGTGAATCCCGATATTGTCTGCTTACAGGAGTTCAACCGTACCTCGAGCAAGGCCGAAGAGTTGGATTCGCTGTTATCCGATTACGATCGTACGGTGGTTATGGAGGGGAACAGACGGGATCCTGTATTTCCGCTGGCGCTTTATACCAAATACCGGATCCTCGGAAAATCTCATTCGATATTGGGTCCTATGAAGCAGGACGGGCAGTCGGTATGGGTGGATCTGCTGGTGGGGGACGATACGATTCGGATCTTTAACAACCACTTGCATTCGACCGCAATTACCGTGCATGACGATAAGTATCTTTCGGAGCATCAGTTTCTTACGGATACCGCTGGCGGAGCGAAAATCAAGAATATCTTCCGCAGGTTCCGCGACAACAGCATGTTGCGGGCGGCACAGGCGGACACGATCGCTCGGGCGATCGCTGCGACTCCGGGCTGTAAGATCGTTTGCGGTGACTTTAACGATACGCCTATGTCCTATACCTATCGGGTGATGGCACAAGACCTCGACGATGCTTTCCGGGCGAGCGGTAAGGGGTATTCCTATACCTTTCGCGGATTCATGGATGTTTTGCGGATCGATTACGTCCTCTATTCCGAAGATTTGGAGTGTCTCGATTACCAGGTTTTGTACGATGTGGATTTGTCGGATCACTATCCGGTCGTGGTCCGGTTGAGGCCGGTCAAAAGATAGTTGTTGTTATGATTTTGGATTCATTGAGAAACTGGGCTTTTTATTGCGGGGCCGATTCCCGGTTGAAGCGGGCGTTGGAATACCTCGCTGCGGCCGATTTGAATACTCTTGAGCCGGGGCGGTACGAGATCGAAGGAGCTGAAATTTTTATGAAAGTGACAGAAGGGGAGCTCAAACGGGAAGAGGAGGCTTCGCTGGAGGTGCACGATAAATATATCGACGTACAGGTATTGATTGCCGGCGAAGTCGAAACGATGGGTTGGCGGGAGCGTCGGGAGTGCCGTGTCCCCCGGGGGCCTTTCGATGCGGAAGAAGACATTCGGTTTTTTGCAGACCGGCCGCAGCTTTTCGTCGGGATCAGGCCCGGACAGTTCGTCGTTTTCGGTCCCGAGGACGCCCATGCTCCGATGATCGGTCGGGGACGGATCAAAAAGGCGGTCGTAAAGGTGATGAAATAGGGGCTTGTGCCGCGGTCGCAAGACTCAGAAAGAGATAGAAACTAAACAGGGACGGTGCCAATGACGGCACCGTCCCTGTTTATTGCGGACGAATCGGGATTTTCTACCGGATTTTTTCGGCAATGGCTTTGGCAAGTGCCGTGCAGCATTGTGCCCCCTGATCGTCGTATCCCTGTTTCATTTCTGTCGGCTGGCAGATGGCCTCCCATTTCATTTTCTGGGCGAATTCTCCCAGCAGGCGTACCGCTGCTCCAGCCCAGGTATAGGAGCCGAAATAGGCGAATTTCCGGCAGGGAATGCAACGTTCGCTGATTTTTTGCAGCAGGGACCCGACTTCGGGGAAGAGTTCGCCGTTGTAGGTCGGAGAACCCACGATCAGCGTGTCGTATTTGAAAATGTCGCGGATGACATTCGAAATGTCGGCATACGAAAGGTTGTAAACGATGATGTTTTTTACACCCTGTACGGTCAGCTCCCGAGCGATTTTCTCGGCCATCTGGGCCGTATTGCCATACATCGAACCATAGGCGATCACCACACCCGGTTCGCCTTCGTAGCGACTCAACTGATCGTAGATACCTATTACGCGCCCGATTTCCTGCTGCCATACGGGGCCGTGCGTCGAGCAGATCGTTTCGATGGGAAGGCCGCTCAGTTTTTGGAGGGCTTTCTGTACGGGGGCGCCGTATTTGCCCACGATGCAGGCGTAGTAGCGGCGCATCTCGTCCCAGAAATGGTCCAGCGAAAGCTGGCTGTCCAGGATACCGCCGTTCAGGGCACCGAACGTGCCGAACGCATCCGCCGAGAAGAGTACCTTGTGTTCGGGGCAATAGGTGACCATCACTTCGGGCCAGTGAACCATCGGCGCCATATAGAACGAGAGGTTTTTTTGGCCGAGCGAAATGCTTTCGCCCTCTTTGACTTCCCGGGTGAGGGTATGGATGCCGTAATATCCGTCGAGCATCTGAAGGGTTTTGGCATTGCCCACGATCTGCATCTCGGGGTAGAGCAGGCGCAGGGTTTTGATCGAAGAGGAGTGGTCCGGCTCCATGTGATCGACCACCAGGTAATCGATCGGCCGGTCTTTCAGGATCGCGCGGATATTGTCGATGAACTGTTCGCCGAACGATACTTCGACCGTGTCGATCAGAGCGACTTTTTCGTCGATGACCAGGTATGAGTTGTAGGAAACGCCGTAAGGAAGCGACCACAGCGATTCGAAACGGGTCGTGGTGCGGTCATTGACGCCGACGTAGTGTATTCCGGGTAATATTTCTGTAAAAGCCATAAATTGTTTAGGTTTTGATTCGGCGCGAAGATACGAAAAAAATCGTTTCGATCCATTGCTGCCGAATTTTATATATTATAAGGTGTCGAATAAGAGCGGGGTGTAAAACCGGTATTTTTCCGCTGCTTTGTCGGGCAAATGGCTTTTCCGCGCCGGTCAGATCTTAAATTGGTCAATATGGGATTTGAAAGGAGATAAATCCGAATATACGTGCTTTTTTTGATTATTTTGAATACGGTTATTTGCTTATGAAGCAATTAATTTCTATATTTGCTCGGAACTTTTATTTCAAACTCAATTTTTAAATTAACGCTTATGATTAAGAAAATTGTACTATCGTTAATTACTGTACTGAGTTTCTGTTCGTTGGCTCTTGCGCAAAACAAGCAGGTGACGGGTACGGTTACCGATGAGAAGGGAGAACCTATCATCGGTGCTACGGTTGTGGCAGAGGGTACGTCTGCCGGTACGACGACCGGAGGAGACGGGCAGTTTACATTGACGGTTCCCGCCAATGCGACGCTCTCGATCTCTTTTATCGGTTACGAAACCCAGAAGGTGAGCGTAGCCGGTAAGACGCATATCGACGTGACTCTCGGGGAAGAGGCTACGGGTATCGAGGATGTCGTTGTGATCGGCTACGGTACGGGAAAGAAGATCGGTTCGGTGATTGGTTCTGTAGACCAGGTGAAGTCTGAGAAGATCGAAAACCGTCCCAGCACCAACGTCGTGGACGCTTTGCAGGGTCAGGTAGCCGGTCTTCAGATTATGACCGGTAACGGTGAGTTGACTTCGACTTCTTCGATCCGTATTCATGGTCTGGGTTCTATGGGTGCCGATACGTCGCCGCTGATTCTGTTGGACGGTGCGCCGATTCAGGCTTCGACGCTGCAGACGATCAACCAGAATGATATCGCTTCGGTGAACGTCCTCAAGGACGCTTCGGCGACTTCGATCTACGGTTCGCGTGCTGCCAACGGTGTTATCTATGTGCAGACCAAAACCGGTCGTCGCAACCAGGAGAGTGTCGATGTGACGCTTACGGGACAATACTCCATGTCGAGTGCCGTAGCGCCTGAATTGAATATGATGAGTGCGAACGAGATGTTGGATTATATCGGTGCGGCTGTTGCCGTTCGTTTGTCGGGCGATGCCTTGACGACTCCTGATAAGATTGCGTCCGGCCGTCAATATTTTATCCGTAATTTCGGTCTGGCTAAGTTCATGGATGAGAACTATAATCCTATGAATGACTACAAGTGGTGGAACGAGATTCTTGAGAGAAATGCGCCGATGTATCAGGTCGATCTGTCGGTTTCGGGCGGCTCGGCGAAGACCTCTTACTATTTCTCGGGTAACTATGCCAATAAGACCGGTATTCTGCCCGGTTCGGAGTTGGATCGTTACAACTTCCGTACGAATATCGATACCAGGGCTAACAACTGGCTGCGTTTGGGCTTGAACCTCGGTTTGGGTTATCAGCACAGTTCGGTTGCTGATACGAATGAATCGCAGGGCGGTCTGTATGTATCGAACCCGGTGATGGCATCGTTGATTACGCCTCCTTACCAGCCTCTCTATGACGATAACGGTCAGATGCTCAATTTCTTTGATGCTACCCAAGCCATCAACCCGTTGATGACTGCAGACTATATGCCTCGCTGGCAGAATCGTATTACGATGAATGGTATGGCTTTCATTGAACTGACTCCGGTGAAGGGGCTGACGATCCGCTCCTCTCTTGCTGTGGATGCTTTTGACTGGCGTTCACACGGTGCTTCCAGCCCTGAAACTCCTACTCCTTCGGGTAAGTTCGGTACTGGTAGTGCCAGTGAACTGTTCCAGCGTTTCTATGAATGGACTTGGACCAATACCGCCGAGTACAAGCATACTTGGAATGAGGTTCATAACTTTACGGCGCTGCTCGGTGAGGAAACCCTCTATCGGAATAACAACAGCTTCTCTGTAGCTTCGATCGGTATCACCTCTTCGCGCTTCCTGAATATCGCGATGGGTACGGAAGTTTCCGGCGGTCTGCCGACCTACAGCATCGCACAGTCAGCTTCGAATTCTGTATTTGGCCGTCTTGAATATAACTTCGCAGAGCGTTATTTCATCAGCGGTTTGTTGCGTAACGACGCAAGCTCGCGTTTCGGTGAGAACAACCGCAATGCGCTTTTCTGGGCTGTCGGCGGTATGTGGAATATCAAGAATGAGACGTTCCTGCGCGACAATCAGACTATCAGTGATTTGAGTCTGAAAGTGTCTTACGGTACACAGGGTAACTCCGGTATCGGTGACTACAACCACCGTCAATATATGGCTGCGGGTTCGGCTTACGGCGGTTACACGACTTGGATGGTATCCGGTATCGGTAACCCTGATCTGATGTGGGAGAGCCAGAATACATTGACCGTGGGTGCCAATATTGAGTTGTGGAGAAAACTCTCTCTCTCGATTGAATACTATCGCCGTCAAACCAACGATATGCTGATGTCCATTCCGTTGGCTCCGTCAGGTGGTTACAGCGGTCGTGCCGGTAACGTCGGCGGTATGCGCAACTCCGGTATCGACCTTTCGTTGAACTACGATATTTACGCTTCGAAAGACTGGTTCGTGAATTTCCACGCGACTTTCAACTACAACAAGAACCAGCTGACCGATCTTTGGGAACCGGGTCTTGAATTCGCTTATATGGGCAACGGTCTGCAGGCTTACAGCGTAGGTGATCCGTTCCCGACTTGGACAATGCAGGAGTGGCGCGGTGTCGATCCTGAAACCGGTCTGGATACCTGGACTACGGCAGACGGCGGCATTACTTCCAATTTCAACCAGGCTGCTTTGGTGAATCTGGGTACTTCGCTTTATGCGCCTTATACCGGCGGTTTCGGTGTGACAGCCGCATGGAAGGGACTCAGCCTGACGGCAGACTTCTCTTGGGTTCACGGCAACTACGCGCTCAACAATACGATGTATTTCGTTGCTAATGCCGATATGGGACTCTCTTCCCAGTTCAACCAGTGCGACCTGGCATGGGACTATTGGCAGCAGGAAGGCGACCAGGCGAGATATCCCCGTCTGGACCAGGCGATCAATTTTGACAGCCGTATGCTTGAGAAGGCTTCGTTCCTGCGTCTGAAGTATATCCAGTTGGCTTATACGCTCCCGAGCCATATTATGGAGAAGACGAAGTTCATCAAGGGCCTTAAGGTTTGGGTCGGTGGCCGTAACCTCTGGACTGTGACGGGCTATAACGGCCTGGATCCTGAGGCTGCAGAGAAGGGTGTCGATGTCGATACTTATCCGAATACGCGCGAGTTCACTTTCGGCCTTGAGTTTAAGTTCTAATTTTCAGTGTTCATTATAAAAAAATAAATACAAGGCTTAGACTATGAAAAAGATAATAAATTCGATTTTGGCATTCGTTACCCTCTTTTCTGTGACGTCGTGCGACTTGGATATGGACCCCGAAACGGCGATCCGGCCCGAGGATGCGTACACCATGGAATATTGCGAGGGTGTGAGAGGTTACGTTTATGTGGACCTGAAAGCGCTCCTTTCCGGTGGTTTCTACTCGATACCGGACCTTTATGTGGATGTTCTGAATGTTTGCATCGGTAGCGGTAATCAGGGTATCTATCCTTTCAACTGGCGTTTGCATCCCACTGATCAGGATGTAACGTCGTTCTGGTCCAGTTATTATACGACGATGATGCATATCAACTATGCGATCCGTCATATGGATGCAGCTTACGAATATCTTACTCCCGACGAGCAAAAGAAAGTGGATGTTTACAAAGGCGAGATGTATTTCTTCCGCGCCTATGTAATGCACCGTGCCGCGCTGCTTTTCTGTGAGGACTATGATCCGGACAAGGCCGCTGATCAGTTGGGTCTTCCCTATCCGAAAGAGTGGGAGCCGGAAGCGAAACTGGCTCGCGGTACGTTGGCAAAGTTGTATGAGAACGTAGAGGCAGACCTCGTAGAAGCTGAAAAAACCGTGACTGCTCAGGGTACTCCGACGGATCAGATTTACCTGACCAAAGATGCCATTACCGCATTCCGCGCCGAGCTGGCACTGCATCTCCACCAGTACACGGAGGCCAGCCAGTATGCCCAGTCGCTTTACGGCACCTATCCTTTGGTGACAACGGCTGAAGGTCTCGAAAGAATGTGGCGCGAGGATACTTCTACCGAGAATATCCTGCAGTTGGAGGTATTGCGTACGACCATGACGACTGTGAACTCGTTCGGTAGCTATCTGAACAGCAGCTGGAAGCCGAATTTGGGGGAATACTTTTATGCTCCTACTTATATTCCGGAGCAGCATATTGTCAAGTTGTTCAAAGATGCCGATTTCCGTACGGATATTTTCCTTGTTAAGAATGCCAATGTTACGATCAGTGGAAATAAGGGGGTCGGAGTTCTTATTGGTAAGTTCCGCGGTAACAAGAATTTCCAGACCAATACGACTACGTTGGTTTATCGCAACAGACCTAAGATGTTCCGTATCTCCCAAATGTATCTGGTCGATGCCGAGGCGCAGTATCGTTTGGACCCTGCTAAAGGTTTGGATCCGCTGAACCAGTTGCGTACGGCCCGTGGTCTGACAGCCCTTACGGCGGATGATGTGAAGGATGATGTTACGTTGCTTGACGGCACGAAGATATCTGGACTTTTCAATGCTATTCAGGAAGAGCGCGGCCGCGAGATGCTTGCCGAGGGTACGCGTCTTTACGACCTGAAGCGTTGGGGGCAGGGTTTCCGGCGTAATGTCAATACGAGTCTTGCTCCTTTGGTTGACAATGTGTCTTATTTGCAGACTATGAAACAGACTGCTGGTAGCCCGAAGTTCGTATGGCCTATTCCGAATAGCGAGCTGACGCAGAACCCGAATTTCGGTAGCCAGAACCAGGGATATTTGTAATAGATATCTTTGATCTGACAAGATATGTGAAGGATCGACCCGTTACGGGTCGATCTTTTTTATTTTGCGATCATATTGAATGAATGGGTTGGTATGGATTCTCCTTTTTCGTTGAGAGGTTCAGCTTCTCTTTTCTGACGCGGTTTGGAAATGGATTCGGGATTCCGGATATACTGTCGCAGGAGGATTTTCGGACCTTGCAGTCTGATGCAAATAATCCGGAATAATGCAATATGCCTGTTTTTTCTTGGTGATAAGTGGGCTTTATCGGTCGGGATATTTTTGTCAATGTGGTGCGTGTCCCGGGGTGTTCGGGAAAGCGGTGATATTTATGTGTTCGTTCGTAGCACACTTCCGGATTTTGTTGCCGGGCACGAGCGATGCCGGTGGCGTTGTCTTTTCTCTCTTTTGGGTATAGGGAAAAGGGAGGGGAGGATCCGCAAAACAGTGTGTCGGAGGCGGGATTCAGGCTTTTCCCTTGCTTCGGGTAAGGCCCTGCGGCAGGGCGAGCGATAGCCGTGAGAAGCTGACGACGGAACCGGCCAGGGCAAACCCTCCGGCAAGCAACAGGGCGATATGGCAGCCGTTTTCCGGGTCGATATGGAACAGCAGGGCTACCAGAGCCGCTCCGGTCGTCTGTCCCGTGAGCCGGGCTGTTGCCAGCATACCGCTGGCGCTTCCGCTTCGCTCGGGCGGTGCGGAGGCGATCAGGATGCTGTTGTTGGGAGATTGGAACAGGCCGAATCCGAGGCCGCAGAGCAGGAGTCGCCAGACGATGTCGGCGACGTGGGGTTGCTCGGGCAGAAAAGCCAGCAGAACCACGCCCGCCGCCATGATAAGCAGTCCTACGCCGCCCATGGCTCCTGCGTGGATCCGTTCGACCAGCAAGCCGGCGATCGGAGCCACGACCATAATGATAGCGGGCCAGGCAGTGAGGATCAGGCCCGTATGTACTTCTGTATATCCGAATGTCTTTTGCAGGTAGAAGGGAAGCGCGACCATAGCGAGCATCTGGGCGATGAACGAGCAGATCGAGGTGATGACCGAAACGGAGAAGATCGGGATGCGCAGCAGGTCGAAGGGGAGGATCGGATAGGGTTTGTGGAGCTGGCTGCGCACGAACAGTGTGCCGATGAGGACCAGCAGGATGACGCTTATTCCGATATAGCTGGGTTTGAGGCCGTGCGAGTAACCTTCGATCGAAGCGATCAGCAATCCGAAGGTGAGGGCGTTCATCAACCCGTCCCGCCAGTCGAAGTGGCGGCCCCGGATGCGTACCGGATTTTTAGGCAGGAATCGGTAGCTCAACAAACACGCGATGAGTCCGATCGGGATGTTGATAGCGAAAAGCCAGGGCCAGGTGGCGATGGAGAGAATGCCCGAAGCCAATGTGGGGCCGGCCACCGAGGAGACGGCTACGACCGTAGCATTCACGCCCATTCCGCGTCCCAGGTGCCGGCGGGGGTATATCAGGCGGATCAGCGTGGTATTGACGCTCGTGATGGCTGCCGCCCCGAATCCCTGGCAGACGCGGGCCGTGACCAGCGTGGCGAGAGAGTCGGACAACGTGCAGCCCAGTGAGGCGACGATGAAGATACCCAGTCCCCCGATGTAGATTTTACGGTAGCCGATCACGTCGCCCAATGCTGAAAACGAGAGCAGGGAAACCACGATGGCTAACTGATAGGCATTGACGATCCAGATCGAATTGGCCGACGAGATGCCCAGCATACGGGCCATGGTCGGCAGAGCGACGTTGGCGATGGCTCCGTCTATGACCGAGAGCGATACGCCGAAAGCTACGGCGAGGATGGCCCAGAATCGGGTCGGCATGGGAAGGCCGTCCCACTCCCTGTTGCCGGCCAGACGGGGTGCTGCACCCTGTATCGGAATTTGTCGCAGACCTGCTTTCATCGTAAAAGAATCCTCTTGCAAAGGTGCGGAAAAAGCCGCGTGCAAGGTAAATTTATCGGCATTTTGCCGGGCGAAGTACCTAAAGCGGAGGCAAAGGTACGAATAAATACGGTCGGATGGACCGTCCGTCGGCATTTTCGGGTGTCTGGAAGCAGCCGGATATTTGTGGGAGAAAACGACCGGTTCGACGTTTTGCGGGGCAGGATGTGCCGGTCAGAGGATTTTCTGGAATGCGATGCGAGGATCTCCGGCGTAATGTATTTCTCCGCAGCGGACGAAGCCGAATTTGGCCAGCAGGCGGAGCATGCAACGGTTGTCGAAGTTGGTGTCTATCCGGAAGCTGCCTGTGCCGCGCTCCCGGGCCAATGTCATGGTGCGGCGCATGAATTCGGTCGCTATGCCCTGTCCTTTGACCTCCTGTGCGACGGCCAGACGGTGCAGGACGACGTATGGGGCTTGGTCGAGCCACGTGCCGTCGATTTCGGCATAGGCCGGTTCGCCGTCGAAGACGACAGCCCCGTAAGCGACGACGAGTCCTGTGTGAGTACATAGTACGTGGCCGTATCCGCGGTCGATGTCGTCCGTTATATGTGCCGCCGCCGGGTAGCCGTTCTGCCATTGGCGACTTCCCCGCAGGCGCATCTGCGCCTGGGCCTGGCGGATGATCGTGCAGATACGCTCCAGATCGTCGGGAAGTGCCGGGCGGAAGAGCAGACTGTCTGTCTGAAGGACGGTTGTCGTTGCGTTCATCGTCTTGCGAAAAATTTTTAGGAAGGGACGGGTAGTTCGGTCGTGCAGGGTGCGGGACGAAAAAGCGTTGGATTTATTCCGCCGTAACGAACATCCGGCCGAAGTCGAAGACGATGCGGTCGAACTTTTCGAAAAGGTCCATTCCGAGCGAACCGAAATAGGGTTGTTCGGATGCGGGGCCGAAGTCAGCTGTGACGGTCACCTTTTTCAGGGTGCGGGAGCCGTTGCCGATCGTGAAGGTTATATTCTTCAGGTCGTAACCCGTACCTCGCAAAATTCCGCCGAAACCTCCTGCGGCCGTTTCCCGCTTTTTCCCGCTGCGGTCGATCTCTTCGCGGTGCAGGGTGTAGTAGTTCGGCGAAAGTCCCGTGCGGGAGTTGCCCGTGTCGAAGACCATCGGGACGGTGTCTTTTCCGGCGACGAGCGTGTTGAGAATATATTGTCCCGAGGAGGTGTCGTGCATCAGGTTTCGCCCGCTTGCAGGGGTCGGTTCCGGAGTGGCGGGCAGGAGAAAGAAACCCTCTTTGGGGCGAAGCTCGATCTGGCCGGCCAGACGCATGAAGTCGGTGCCGAGGACGGCTTCGATATGGCCGATTTGGTCCGAAGCCTCGTCGTTGTCGAAGACCATGAAGTAGGGGTGGCGGATCGTGACCGGTCCGATCTGCATGGAGTCGGTCGTGGCGAATTTCACGAATCCGTTGCCGCCGATACCGCTCACGGAAATCGAATCGCAGATGATTTCGAGGTCGTGGCGCTTGGCGAATTCCGCCGAAACGAAGCTGGCGCCGCTGCAACCCGTGTCGAAGATGAAGCGCTCGGTGCGGCCGCCGATCGTTATGTCGGTATAGAAGTTATGGACCTTTTTGTCCGTGCCGTCCAGCGGGCTTTTGACCGTTTCGCTTCCGACGGTCAGCGGCAGCCGGATTTCGCCGTCGGGTTTCGTGAGCGACGTGCGCGGATGTCGGGCCATGGTTTGGAACCACCGTTGGGTCGCCAGGGTCGAAGCCCTCTCTTCCTCGCTCTGTCCGGCAGCGAACTGGGTGAGCAGGTCGGCCGCCTGTTCGTAGGCGCCCAGCTCCTGCAGGTTGCCGATAAGCATGGAGAGGAGCCAGCCGAGCATCGAGCCTTCGGGATCGGCGAAGAGTTCCTGTTGGTAGTCGTTGAGCAGCGTCCCGATGGCATTGCAGCTCTCCGGCAGCCGGTTGAAATGACTGCCCAGAGAGGCTTCGCAGAGCAGCCGGACGAAGGGCGACAGTTCGTCGCGGATCTCCGGGTAGCATGCTTCGAGCCGGAACCACTCCTGGGCGTTGATCAGAGCGGCGGCCTGTTCGTCGGCTGTCGGTACGGCAGGCTGTTCCTCTGCCGACAGGGGCAGGGTGAAAACGAGGAAGAGGGCGAGCAGCAGTTTTTTCATAGCGTCTTAATGGTTGGTATCGGTTTTTCCGGTCAGCGTCCGCAGGTCGTTGCCCGAAGGGTTTTGGAAAACGCGCAGGTCGAATTCGGGGATGACGGCCAGCACGTGATCGAATACGTCGGCCTGAATGCCTTCGTACGGGACCCAGTCCACCGTGTCGGTGAAGAAGTAAAGCTCCATCGGGAGGCCTTGTTCGGTGGGCTGCAGTTGCCGGACGAGTACCATCATGTTTTGATTGACCCGTTCGTTCTGCCTGAGATAGAGGTTCAGGTAGTTTCGGAAGACTCCGATGTTGGTTTGGTGCAGTCCGTTGATTTTGTCTTCACCGGAGGGGATGTCGTGTTGCCGGTTATACTCCTCGACCCGCTGCTGGGTCCGGGCGATGTAATCTTTCAGCAGGTCGATGCGCTTGTATCGCTCCAGCATTTCGGGTGTGCAGAAACGGATGCTGGTCATGTCGATATTGATCGAGCGCTTGACGCGGCGCCCTCCCGAGGAACGCATTCCTTCCCAGTTTTGGAACGAGTCGCTCACCAGCAGGTAGGGCGGGAGGGTGACGATCGTGTTGTCCCAGTTGCGGACTTTGACCGTGTTGAGCGTGACCTCCTCCACCGTGCCGTCGGCGCCGTACTTGGGCATGCTGATCCAGTCGCCGACTTTGAGCATGTTGTTGGCCGACAGTTGGATGCCCGATACGAAACCCAGGATGCTGTCGCGGAAGACCAGCATGAAGATCGCGGCCGAAGCGCCCAGACCGGTGAGGAACATCGCCGGAGAGCGGTCGAGAAGAATCGAGAAGACGAGGATGACGGCGACCAGGAAGGCGATGACCTGTCCGGTCTGCATCAAGCCCTTCAGCGGCTTGCCTTTCCACTCCTCCCGGCGGCCCATCAGTTGAAATATGGCTTCCAGCAGGGAATTGACGAAGCGCAGGACGGCGATGACGATCGCTATCTGTACCAGCCGCGTGATCAGGACGACGAGGCCGTTTTGATCGGGAAAGGCGATGGGCAGCATCACCACCACCAGGATCGGGGTGACGATGTGGCACAGCCGCCGCAGGACTTTGTCGTCGAAGATGATGTCGTCCCACGTGACTTTGGTCTGCTTGACGACGCGTCGCACGACCTGCAACAACAGCAGGCGGATCAGGAAGTCCAGCCCTACGCCGATGGCGACGATGATGGCCAGGATGACCCATTGGTCGATGCCGCGGGCGCTGTCCGCAGAGATTCCGATGTAAACGAGCAGTTGGTCGATCCAACTCCGGATGGTTTGTTGCAGCATAAATTCTTCGGTTCCGTTTTTCCAAGACAGGGAAAGGTGAGAGCAATCGTGCGGGACTTGCACGCGAAGATTGTCGAACCGCTTCCGATCTTTTGCAAAGATAGTGAAAGTCGAGAAGAAAACGGGAGCTTACTCTCAGTTTTCCGAGGCGTATCCTATCTTCTGCAAAGATAATGGAAGACAAGCGGTAGGCCAAACTTAATTTTCAGTTTTCTCATCCTTGCATGGCAGAGTTCACGAGCGTCCTCGGCGCATGCTTCGAGCGTCGGTTCGTGCAAATTTGATTCAGCCCTCGGTTTTCACTATATTTGTATTTCGAAATACGATGAAAATGAAACCCTTGTTTATTTGCTATCCCCGTTGCAGCACTTGTCAGAAAGCCCTTAAATGGTTGCAGGAGCGCGGGATCGAAGTCGAAGTGCGCGATATCGTGCAGCAGAATCCCTCCGAAGCGGAGCTCGAAGAGTGGATCGATCGCAGCGGTCTTGCGGTCAATAGATTTTTCAATACCAGCGGTCTGCGTTATAAGGCGCTCAACTTGAAAGAAAAGGTCCGCACGGCTCCGCGCGAAGAGCTGATCCGCGTGCTTTCGACCGACGGTATGTTGGTGAAACGGCCTTTGCTGATCGCTTCCGACAAGATTTTGGTCGGATTCCGCGAGCCGGAGTGGGCCGCAGCCTTGTCGGAAAAAAGATAGGCGTTTCCGGCTGTACCGAAATAGGAAGCGGACGGAAATTTTCCGTCCGCAGGGGCTATTTTTTCATTTTGTCGGGTTGTCGCTCCCGTTTGATTCTCTTTTTGCGGCGGACCGACCAGCCGAAGTAGCCCAGCATACGGCCCAGTGCGAAGTATTCGCCGTGCGAATAGACGATGGGGCGGGCTTTCTGCAACTCCAGTTTACCCGTTTCGGGGTCGATGTAGCGGCTGTCGGCCTGGATATTCACCACTTCGGCCAGAAACAGGTCGTGCGATCCTAACGGTAGGATCTGTCGTACGCGGCATTCGATCGACAGGGGAGCTTCGGCTACGACGGGAGCCTTGACGACGGTCGCCGGAGCCGGAGTAAGTCCCGTTTCCCGAAATTTGTCGTGGTCGCGGCCGGAACGTACGCCGCACCAGTCCGTAGCGCGTGCCAGCTCTTCGGTGGTGAGGTTGATGACGAATTCACCCGTGCGGCGGATGATGTCGTAGGAGTGCCGCTCCGGGCGGACCGAGATGTAGCACATCGGGGGATTGGTGCAGACTGTACCCGTCCAGGCGACGGTCAGCAGGTTATATTCGTCGGGGGTGGCGCCGCAACTGACCAGTACGGCCGGCAGCGGGTAGATCAGCGTTCCCGGTTTCCAGTTTTCTTTCATTGTTTTCGGAGGAATCTTGCGTGATGTCCCCTGCAAAAGTAATCATTATTTCACAAAGCTTCCGGACTGTTTTCCGACTTTGTTCCGCCGATGAACGAACGGTACCGTGCGATGGCGGCATCCAGTGCCTCGGGGACGGTATCTACCCATAAGGTCGTTTGTATGGTGACGTTCCCTCGTCCTGCGGTTCGTTTCCAATTGCCGACGATCTGTCCGTCGCAAAGGATAACCGGTTGGAAAATTCCGTGGGAGTTGAAGGCTTTGGAGGTGTGCTCTTTTGCAAGGACGCCCGAACGGTCCTTGTAGCCGATCAGGTATTGGTCGTAGGCGGGCAGCAGATGCGTCGTGTCGCACGGAGCGGCTGCCGCAGCATTGCGGAATACGAAAAATTCCCTGTCGCCGAAATGTTCGGTCGTGAGTTCTTCGGCGATGCTCGCCACGGCGCGGCGGGCTTCGGTCGCGGTGAGTCCCGACCACCAGGTGAAATCGGCGAGCGTGGCGGGGGAGTGGCTGCGGAAATAGATTCGGGCCAGCCGGGCCAACGCCTCTTCACGGGAAGGTTCTTCGCCGTGCGGAGCCCGTTCGTCGAGAAGGGCGTAGGTCGCGGTGCCCTTCTTGTCGGCGCCGCTGCAGACGATGCCGTCCGTTTCGGCCCGCATCAGCAGATGCCGCAGCGCATATTGCGAGAGCGGAATGCCCCGCTGATTCAGCGCTTCTCCGATTTCCTCTTTCGTCCGGTGTTTGTTCCCTTCCAGCGTCTTTTGCAGCAGGTTCATGTAGCGGTGAATCGATTTGGAGTCGAGAGCGGCGTCTGTGCCCCGGGCGTAGGAGTCGTTGGCGGCACGGATGCGGTCGGCAGTGAGCGAGAGCATCCAGCGCAGGTCTTTCGAAGAAACGAAATGCCACGTCGGACGCAACAGGTGCGTGCGCAGGATGTCGCCCCTGTTCAGGGCGGCTTCGATCTGTGTGGCATCGGTCGATGCGGTGCGGCAGCCGACGGCCCATTTGGCCATGCGGTAGTCCTGGGCTTGTACGGCTCCCATCCACTCCACGACCTGTTGCGGAGCGTCGAAAGGCGGCTGAACCAATAACTGGTTTTGCAGTCGTAGTGTGATGAGAGGCAGCATTGCGATTTCGTTTTATACCTCTCCGGCCGTGGAAAAATCGGAGCGGATTCTATGATTAAAATATATTGATTCGAATTTTACGCCACAAAGGTACTAAATTGCATTCACGGTGGAGGATGTTCCGTACTTTTCTGTCGAATCGATTGGGATTCAATTATAAAATAGGTATGGGAATCGGCAGACAGGTTGATCGAAGAAAGGTTTTGACCGAAAACAGATTAAATCGGATATTTTTTGTTCTTTTTGTCGTTATTGTAATTTCAAAACGGGAACAAAATTTGTCTTTTACAGAATAATTTTTTAATCTTGTTTTAGAAAGGAAAAATTACTTTATAATATATTTCTCTTATATAGTTAAATTTTAGGCACTAAAATATGAAAAAAATTTATTTTGGGATATTATGCTGTCTGTTGGGGTTTACGACAAGTTGTAGCGATGACGACAATGCGACTGCATTGTTGCAGATCGATCCTTCGACCGACCTGGTTTTCGAAGCTGTCGGCGGTACCAGGACGATCGAGGTTAAGACCGACCAGGCTACATGGCAGGTGGAATCGAATCAGACATGGTGTAAAGTCGAAAAGTCGGACGGCACTCATTTCACGGTGACGGCCGAGGAGAATACGGCTTCGGAACCGATGCCCCAAGCGGCGGTGACGGTGACGGCCGGTACGGCCCAGGTGGTATTGAAGGTCGATCAGAAAGGGACGGCTACCCCCCCCTGGCAGGAACTACATTTGAAATTACGCTCGGTGAGCCGACTCCGACCGGAGTGAATATGAAAGTGGTGCCTTCGGACAACGATGCGGTTTACTATTACGACGTTCTTTCCAAGCAGATCCTCGATCAGCACCACTCGGGCGATTTGGCCGTATATATGAAGAATATGATGGCAGAAGCGGTCAAGAATTACGGCTCGGTCGAAGAGGCTCTCAAAAAGTTGGGATCTCAAGGCGAATCGAACTATGCATTCGAGGGGCTGGATCCGAATACCGATTACCTGGCTTTTGCTGCGGGGCTCGATGCTGCGGGCGAAGTGAATACCAAAATCGAGAGTAAGACTTTCAAAACCAAGGAGCTGGCTGCGGGAGCTACTTTTGAGGTGAAGTTCACCTGTTATTATAACGGAGCGGACTTTACGATTACTCCGTCCGATCTCGAGTTTCCGTATTATTCGGCCATCCGTCCGGCGTTCCGCTACCAAGGACTCGACGACGATGCTTTGCTCCAGACAATCATAGCGGAGGACAGCTTCATGCTCGATTTCATGGCTGCTCCGGGCGTATATGAATACAAGAACGAAGGAGTTTATCTGCCCGATACCGAATATTGGGTGCTGATCTTCGGTTGGGCAGCCGGTGCTCCGACCACTTCGATTCAGAAATTCCCGTTCCGCACGAGCAAACCCAATATCGATCCGGCGGCGTGCCAGTTCACGGTGACCCATTCTGACCTTACTTCGCGCGGAATGAATATATCGATCGAGCCTTCGGACGATACGGTACCTTATATGTTCGATCTGATCTCCGAGGCCGATTACGAGCAGTACAAGGCCGATATGAAGGCTTACGTGACCGAGTATGTGGGGCAGGACATCGACAATCTCGATAACAACCGGGTGTGCGGCCAGTCGGGTTACAGCTATACGAAGGTGCTCGAACCGGGAACGAAATATTATGTATGGGTGGCCAGCATCGACGAGTTCGGCAAGCCTCAAGCGGATGTTTATATCTCCGATCCTATTACGACGCTGCCTAAAGCCGTGAGCGATGCGACGGTAACGGCGACTATCGACAAATACTTCAACGGCGACGACCTCTATGCACTCGATAACGAGAAGTACGCGGATTGCCGGGGGCAGGCCTATGTCATGGTGACTTTTGCGGCCGAGAATGCGAAGGAGTGGTACGGAACGATGGTCGCCGAGGATCCGAACGATCCGACCAGTGCGATTTCCGACGACGAGGTTATCGAAACGTTATTGGTCGGCGGTACGTGGTGTCCTACCGGCAAGCTCTACCTGTGCAAATGGGATACGGAGCATACGATTCTGGCCGTAGGTGTCGCTGCGGACGAGAATCCGGGCGTACTGTTGCGCCAGAGCCATACCTTCACCAAGGCGGGCGCGGCTCCTGTTTCCGAATTCGTGGCACCTGAATCCCAGGGCGTGCGTACCGGGACAATGAAAATCGCTCCGCATGTGGCTTCAGTCAGGAATTACAAGTAACAAATGATAAACCGGATGAAATAGTTCCGGTTGGGGTTAATAAAAGTTAAATGGTGGGAAAAGCGGGCACGTGATGTCTCCGCTTTTTCTTATTGATATTAGAAATCCGCCGGTTTTTCAATCGCTATCCGATCGCCTGTCGCCGGATGGCGGAATTCGATCCTTTCGGCGTGCAGGAACAGCCGATCGGCGGTTGTCCCGTACAGTCGGTCGCCCAGGATCGGAGCGTCGAGCCCTGCTGGATGGGCTGCATGGACGCGTAACTGGTGCGTGCGGCCGGTCAGCGGATAGAAGGCGATGCGGGTGCGGCCGTTCCGGAATTCCAACACTTCGTACTCCGTGATCGCCGGCTTTCCGTGCAGGGGATCGACCGCCTGTCGGGGACGGTCGTGGAGGTCCGGTCGCAGGGGTAGTTCGATACGTCCTTTCGGCGGGGTTATCCGCCCCTCCAGCAGGGCGATGTAGCGTTTTCGGACGGTCCGGTGTTTGAATTGGGCCTGGAGATCCTGGTGCGCTTCTTTGGTCAGGGCGAGCAGCAGTACACCCGAGGTGTCCATATCGAGGCGGTGGACGACGAGCGGTCCCGTAGCTGCGGGATAACGCTCCCGAGCCCAGTCGAGGATCGACGGAGCTTCCGATTTTCCAGGAACGGAGAGCATCCCGGCAGGTTTGAAGACGGCGGCTATCCAGCGGTCTTCGTACAGGAGCTCCGGGGCGGACTGCGGGCAGGCGCGATCGGGTTCGGGCTCGACGTCGAGTCCCCGAAGCATGTGGGCGAGAATCGGGCCGCATTTACCTCGGCAGGCGGGATAGTAGTGTCCGTGACGGCGGATTTCGCCCTTCGGCGAGGCTCCCCACCAGAATTCGGCGATCGCCAGCGGTGTAAGCCGGTGTTCGAAAGCGTATTGCAGCAGTTTGGGGGCCGCACACTCCCCTGCACCGGCCGGGGGTGTACCCTGCGGAGTCGGTGCGAATATTTCCGCCAGATCGCGTATCTCTCCGAGGGCGTTGAGCAGACGGAACTTGCGAAATAGTTTTGCCTGAAGAGCCGCAGAACGGGCCTTACGCTCGCAGCGCAGGGATTCGATTCGTTCCGCGATGGAGGTTCGTTGTGCGTGAAGCGATGCGATCCGATTTTTCCAACTCTGTTTCAACCGGTGCAGCTCCGCTTTTTCGTATTGGCTTTCCCGGACTAAAGCCGTCTGCGTATTTTCGTCCGGGTGCTCCCTGCGTCGGGCTTCTCGGGCGGTTTTTGCGATTCGCATCCGGGCTTTTGCGGCTGCGATTTCCCGGGCGGCTTCTGTTTCCGTTTCTTCTATGGTTCGGAGAAGTCCCCTGTAGCGGACATCCGTTTCGAGGGTTTCGATTTGCCGGTTCAGGTCCGAAATGGCGGCCTCTTCGGTGCGGAAGAGATCACCGGGCCGCAACATGTCGTAGATGGGCGGGACGAAATATTCGTGGCTGTTGCTGCCGGCCAGATTACCTGAAAATGCGGTCAGAAAGCCTACAGTTCCGGCTGAATCCTTCACGACCAGCACCCCGAACATTTTACCCGCAGAGAGTTCTTCGGTCCACTCTTTCCGTTCGCACAAGTAGGCTTGCAGCTCCCGGGCCGCTAATTCGCACAGCGGATGCGGAGTGTAGTGGAATGGGTTGTTGAGCCGCGTCGGAAGCGAGAACGAAGCGATGGAGTGTCGGAAACGATGCAACATGGGGACTGTCTGCGGATTCGGGTAGTCGGACCGAAATAATATTTCGGGAAAAATGGCCGGAGTCGGTTGCCGAGACTTCGGAGTAGTTTGTTATCGTTCCGTTTCAGGGCCGATCGGCAGGGAGTCGATCGGTTTTGTGACGATGCTATCGACCACGAATTTCGAGAATCCCCGCCAGGGAAGCGCTCCGAAATACTCCTTGTAGTGGAGTTCGATGTTTTTGCCGCCCAGCAGCATCAGTTTGCGGGCGAGCGCTTCGTTTTCGACGGAAAATTCGAATTCGTAGGATTGGATCGTGCCGGCCGTTTTGGACCGTATGCCGGATTGGATCAGCTTGCCTTCGTAGGTTTTGAAGACGAGCCCTTTATAGACGACATAGTTCAACTCTCCGCTTTTGACGCCCTCGCCGAAGACGAAGAAGAAGCGGATGTAGAGGAATGCGGTCAGGGCGACGATAAGTAATACGGTGAAGACGATCCAGCGTTTTTTCATGCTTGCGGCGATTTGTTCCGATGCAAAAATAATCATTTAATCCGATTCCGGTCTTCCCTTCGTATTTTTTCCGGGAACCGGAGCGGAAGGCCGGGAAACGCTTGCGGGGGCGAATCGTCTGTCCGGCGGCATAGTCCGGGGTGCTATTCCTGCCGACCGTTTTGCTGCAAATACACAATGTTATAAAAAAAGAGTTGCATTGCTGCAACTCTCTCTCATTCTGTGGTGCCACCGGGAATCGAACCAGGGACACAAGGATTTTCAGTCCTTTGCTCTACCATCTGAGCTATGGCACCATCATCGACTGAAACTCGTGTGGGTTTCGAATCGTGGTGCAAAGATAGATATTATTTCCTGAAAACCAAAAAAACGACCGAATATTTTCCATCTCAGACTTTCATTTCAGGAACGGCAGGCCGGAATATCGGAAAATTTTTCCGGCCAGGATACCGGAAATTCTGGATTTTGGTTATTTTTGTAAAAACCGTAAAGATTATGAAAACAAGCAGTTTGATGATGTGTGCGCTGGTTGCATTGACAGCCTGCGGTACCGGAGTGAAGCAGAGTGTCCGTACGCCCGTCGAAATGGGAGAACGGATCGAATTGAAGACGCCGGATCCCAAGATGGGACTGACTATCAACGAAGCGCTTGCGGCGCGTAGTTCGTCGCGCGATTTTTCGCCGGAGATGCTCTCTCTGGAGGAACTTTCGGGTGTACTGTGGGCTGCTGCCGGGGTAAACCGGGAGGATGGGCATCTTACCGCGCCTTCGGCTATGGCGCTCTATCCCATTCGGGTCTATGCTTTCCTGCCTGAAGGTGTGTATCGTTACGATTCGAAAGCGAATGTATTGAACCGGGTCGTCGAAGGAGATCGTCGGGAGCTTACCGCGATGCAGGATTTCGCTTACACTGCGCCGCTCAATTTGGTGTATGTGGCCGATTACAGCGTTTATGCGGAGCGGAATCAGCCGGTGGACCGCATCCGTTTCTGGTGCGCGGCCGATGCAGGCGGATATACGGAGAACGTGAACCTCTATGCCGCCGGAAACGGTCTGAAGACCATTACACGGGGCAGCTTCAAGGAAGAGGCGCTGTTGGAGTTGCTGGGGCTCGATCCCGCACAATACTGTGTGATTCTCGCTCAGACGGTTGGCCGGTAGTATTTTCGGAAAGAGTATCGGCGAGGAGTTCCCGGAAACGGGAGGCTCCTCGCTGCGTTTTGTCAGGAGCGAACAGACTGCAGGTCCGGTACCGGGTGGATTTTTCGGACGAACCGTGCTATCGTCGCTTTTTCCTGACAAATGAAAGGGGAATTTTCGTATCTTTGACTTCATTTTGGATACTCCGTCTGGGCAAAATGCAAATAAAATTTGCTTTTGCACTCGGCTTATTCGTATCTTTGCCGTGGAAAATTTTCGTATGGGCGGCCAGCTGTTCGGCGTAGTTCGAAAAATTCGGCATTACGTTCGATGTGCGCTGTCTTTGTATTGTAAATAACGACGATTTTATGCTTTCAAAACCCGAACGGGAGCAGATAATTGCTCTGATAAAACGAGAGGTCGTTCCGGCGATCGGCTGCACGGAACCCATTGCCGTTGCGTTGTGCGTGGCCAAGGCCCGCGAGATACTGGGGACGGAACCGGAAAAGGTTTCGGCCCGGTTGAGTGCCAACATACTGAAAAATGCGATGGGAGTGGGAATTCCCGGAACGGGCATGATCGGATTGCCGATCGCGATCGCTTTGGGCGCTTTGGTCGGACGGTCGGAGTATCAGCTCGAAGTGCTGAAGGATTCGGATGCGAAGGCCGTCGAACGGGGTAAGCGCTTTATCGAGCAGGGGCGGATCGACATCTCCCTGAAAGAGGGCATTACCGAGAAACTCTATATCGAGATCGAAGTTTCGGGCGGCGGACACTCCGCTGTGGCGATCATCGCCGGCGGGCATACGAATTTCGTCTTCATTTCACGGGACGGCGAAACGCTTCAGGAGAGTCGTCGTACCTCCGGCAGCGAACAGGAGGCGCAGGGCGTCGAACTCAACCTGCGCAAAGTGTTTGACTTCGCCATGACCACACCGCTGGATGAAATCCGCTTCATTCTGGAAGCCAAGCGATTGAATAAGGCTGCGGCAGAGGATTCGTTCAAGAACAACTACGGGCATTGCGTGGGAAATACTTTGCGCCATGCTCCCGAATTGCGGATTATCGGGGATTGTGCCCTCTCCCGCATTCTCTCCTATACTTGCGCGGCCTGCGACGCCCGCATGGCGGGAGCCATGGTTCCGGTGATGAGTAATTCGGGCAGCGGCAACCAGGGCATCGCGACTACGTTGCCTGTGGTCGTTTATGCCGAGGAGATCAAGGCGGACGAGGAACATCTGGTGCGTGCGCTCGTTTTGAGCCATCTGACCGCTATCTATATCAAGCAGAGCCTGGGACGTCTTTCGGCCTTGTGCGGTTGTGTCGTGGCGGCGACCGGTTCGAGTTGCGGCATCACCTACCTGATGGGCGGCGGGTACGAGGCCGTTTCCTTTGCCGTGAAGAATATGATCGCCAACCTGACGGGTATGATGTGCGACGGTGCGAAGCCGAGCTGTTCGCTCAAGTTGATGACGGGAGTTTCGACGGCTGTGCTTTCGGCGATGCTGGCTATGGAGAACCATTCGGTTTCGTCGGTCGAGGGCATTATCGACGACGATGTCGATAAGTCGATCCGCAACCTGACGCTGATCGGACGGGACGGCATGAACGAAACGGATCATCTGATCCTGAAGATCATGACTTCGAAATAGCCCCCTCGAAAAATAACAAGCGTGCCTGCCTTGCGGCCGGTGCGCTTTTTTTGTACAGAAAGTAAAGACGGTGCGGAGCGTTTATCCGTTCGATCGGAATATGTGCGGAACAGGGCGAATCCCGAAACCGGTATTGTCGGGAAAGGGGTGCGGAACGACCGGTCTGAACGAAGAACCTATTCCGGCTTTCCGAAAACGGTATGCAGGACGATGTTCGTCGCCCCTTGGTGGGCCGTCGTGTAGTCTTTGGCGATGCGGCTGCATTGTTGAAGCAGATGCTCGTCGTCGCGCAAGGGGGTGAACCAGGTTTTCAATTCTTCGTATGAGTGGATGGGCGTTGCCGCTCCGAGCGTTACCAGGTCGCGGGCTTCCTTGAATTTTTCGTAGTTGGGGCCGAAAGCGATCGGCAGACCGAACGTGGCGGCTTCGAGCGTGTTGTGGATGCCTACGCCGAATCCGCCGCCGATATAACCCCATTCGGCATAGCCGTAGGCCGAGGAGAGAATACCTACCGTATCGAGAACGAGCAGTTGTTTGCCATCGAACGATGTTTCGGCGGTGCATTGCGTATAGCGGACAGCTCCTCCGAGGGTTTCAGCGAGCAGGCGGTTGATGCGGCTTTCGTCCATTTCGTGAGGTGCCACGATGAATTTGACCGAGGGGTTATCGTTTATCAGGCGGATCAGAAGATCTTCGTCCGGTCCCCAGGTCGAGCCGGCGATCAACAGACGGGTGCCGCCTTTGAACCGTTCGATGAGGTCGATTTTTTTCGCCGCAGCCGCAATTTCGGCAACCCGGTCGAAGCGGGTGTCACCGGCGACTACGACGTTGTCGAAGCCCAGTTCTGCCAGTAATTTTTTGGAGTCGTTGTTCTGAACGAAGATCGTGTCGAAACTTTCGAGTGCCATGCGCCAATAGCCTCCGTAGGGGCGGAAGAAGATCGAGTTGCGGCGGAAGATGGCCGATACGATGTAGCTGCGGATCGAGCGGCGGCGCAGCTCGGTGAGCAGGTTGATCCAGAATTCGTATTTGACGAAGATGACGATTTCGGGGTGGGCGATGTCCAGAAAACGGCGGGCTTTGCCCGGCGTGTCGATCGGCAGGTAGAAGATGTAGTCGGCCTGATCGTAATTTTTACGGATTTCGTAGCCCGAAGGGGAGAAAAACGTGAGCAGGATTTTGTATTCGGGATGTTCCTTGCGGATTTTTTCGATCAGGGGACGGCCCTGTTCGAATTCGCCCAGGGAGGCGGCATGTATCCAGATAATGCGAGCCGAGGGGTCGATGCTCTCTTTCATGCGGCGGAAGAGTCCTTTCCGGCCGTCGATCCAGAGTTTCGCCTTTCGGTGCCAGGGTGAGGCCAATGCAATGGCCCAAACGTAGAGTACCAGCCCCAAATTATAGATCCACATCCGCTTTCGTTTTGTGCGTCTTTATATCGCGGATGCAAAGATAAGATAAATTGTCAGAACTGCCAAATTACCAGTGGAGTTCGATGGCGTCTTCGATATAGCGCACCTCCGGTGTGCCTGCGGGGGCGGTTTCGACTGCGATCAGGTCGAATTGCATCTCTCCTTCGAACGGATTTTCTGTCAGATAAGCATTTGCGGCCCGGATGAGTGCCCGGCACTTGCGGTAATCGAGCGCCTGTTCCGGCGGGGTGAGGCCGTCCCGCCGGCGCGTCTTGACCTCGATGAAGTGGAGGGTGCCTTTTCTGGCAGCGACGATGTCCAGCTCGTAATGTCCTTGCCGCCAGTTGCGGTGGAGCAGGGTGAATCCGTGGTCGAGAAGCCACCGGGCGGCAGCCTCTTCGCCCTGCCGCCCGGTATGCTGTGTCGTGGTCATCGGTTTGTCGGTGGAAGTTGTCCTGTCTTTTCGAAATATTTTTTCATGACCAGCAGCGAAATGAACCGTTCCCGACGACTGTCGTAGAATTGTCGTGCGAAGTCGTTCGCCTGATCGATGATCTGTTGAGCCTGTTCGGGATGCGCGATGTAGTAATCGATCTTCTCTTCCAGGTCGGAGTAGTCGTCCCTTACTTCGATGTAGTGGTAGCCGGGGCGCAGGCGTCCTTCCATGAACCAGGATTCGTTGCGCGGCCGGGGCATCACGGCGATCGAATTGGTGGACATGACCCACCGGATGTTGCTGGCGATATCGTTGCCCTCGAACGTCATGATGAATTTCGAGCCGAGGTGGGCGTAGAGCGTGATTTGTTTTGCTGTACCTGTTTCCTGGGCGCTGTGTCCGCTGCGGGTATCCGCCGTGTCGATGCGGGGATTGTCCCGGAATGTTTCGATGAAGCGCCGACGCTGCTCGCTACTCTTAACCGATCCCCGGAAAATCACCCGGTCGGCTTTCTCCGTAAACGGAATTTTGTCGTGCAGCCGGATATCTAAGCGGCAGCGGTCCAAGTTGAGCAATACGGAGTTATCTCCTTTGCCGGAAGCGGCTTCTCCCCCCCCCGGTCGATTTTTCGAGCCTTGATGATCGTCGGATGAAGCAGGTCGAAAACTCCGTCGCCGAAATAGGTCTGCCAACGCAGGGAATCGTCGAAAAAACGGGTGGTTTGGTAGGAGTCGAAAATATAGGCGCTGTGCCGGCCCCTGAACTTGTGTTCTTTCAGGGGTGTCGCTTCGGTCGGAGAGAGGCGCTCTGCGCCGGTCAAACGGTTGTAGTAATTGACGCGGTCGAGCACATAGTCCATGTCATAACGTTTCTCTCCGTCGCGCAGAATCTCTTCCAACCGGCTGCGGAGGAGCACCTTCGGTACGGCATAACGGGATAGCTGGGCGATGAAGTAGGGCAGCTTGATGTTCTTGCCGCCGTGCAGTCGGTTGAGAGCGGTCATTAATTCCATACTTGCGAATACGGTTTGTCAGGGATTGCGGAAAATACGGGGCATACCATAATTATAATAGGAATGACAGGTCGTCCCCGGCTTTCACCTCGTAGGGGGCGATGCCCTTCTTGAAAATACGCATCGGACGGCTGCCGATCAGTTCCAGTTTTCCGTTTTCATAATGAAGCATGCAGCCTTCGCGCAGGCCGACGACGTAGCGGCGCGGATTGGCCGTGATGTACTCCAGAATACGCTGCTCGCGGGTCTCTCCGGCGTGACCTTCGGGGTTGGCGTCCAGGTAGTGGGGGTTGATCTGGAACTTCACGGCCCCGATAGCCTTGAACGATTCCGGTTCGACGATGGGCATGTCGTTGGTGGTGCAGATCGTCGGGCAGCAGACGTTGCTGCCGGCCGACCAGCCGATGTAGGGCGTGCCGGCCTTGATCTTGCCGAGGATGGCTTTCAACAGCCCCTGCTCCTGCATTTTCTTGGTCAGGGCGAAGGTGTTGCCGCCGCCTACGCAGATGGCCTGTGCCTCGCGGATCATACGCCGGGGATCTTTCGAACGGTGTACGGAACGTACCTTGATGCCGTATTCCGCAAAACGGGCCTGCACTTTCGCTTCGTATTCGGCGTAGGAAAAGGTGATGCCTGCATAAGGGACGAAAACCACTTCGCGGACACTTCCGAGGAACTCGTCGATGCGGGGCATCGGGTATTTCAGATAGGGTTCTCCGGCGTTCGTGGAGTTGGAAATTAACAGTAGTTTCATAAAGTATTGATTTATATTGTGTTATATTGAATGCGCGACCGAAGAACGGCAATTTCTTTGGTTGTAATGTCAAAAGTAATAAAAAAAGTGTTATTTTTGTGCGATTGTTTGATAGAAAGAATTTCAATTTTTAATAAATGATTGTTTAACTAAAAAATTAAAATTATGTCAGAAGTACAGTCAAAAGTTGTCGAGATCATCGTTGACAAATTGGGTGTTAAAGAGTCTGAGGTTACTCCGGAAGCGAGCTTCACCAACCACCTGGGAGCCGATTCACTCGACACCGTTGAGCTGATCATGGAATTTGAGAAGGCTTTCGATATCCAGATCCCTGACGAGGATGCAGAGAAGATCGCTACCGTTGGCGACGCTATCTCCTATATCGAGGCACACAAGAAATAATTTACGATTTTTCCAACCGGCAAACCTTAAAGCCTTAAATTTATGACAGAAAGACGAGTAGTCGTGACGGGTATCGGTACCATCAACCCGCTCGGCAATAATATTGCAGAGTTTTTTTCCAATCTCGAAAAAGGAGTTAGCGGCGCCGCGCCGATTACTCATTTTGATGCCGAGAAATTTAAGACGAAGTTCGCTTGTGAAGTAAAAAATTACGACTGGACGCAGCATTTCGACCGTAAGGAGGTGCGTAAATACGACCTCTTCACTCAGTATGCCCTCATCGCGGCCACGCAGGCTGTCGAGGATTCGGGACTCGATCTCGAGAAGGAGGACCTGGAGCAGATCGGCGTGATCTGGAGTTCCGGTATCGGAGGACTTAAGACGTTCTTCGATGAGTGTTTGGGCTACGCCGCAGGAGATGGAACTCCTCGGTTTAGCCCATTCTTTATTCCGCGCATGATCGCCGACATCGCGGCGGGCTACATCTCCATCAAATATGGTTTCATGGGCCCCAACTACTGTACGGTTTCGGCGTGCGCTTCGTCGAATCACGGTCTGATCGATTCGTTCAACGCCATCCGTTTCGGTGTGGCCGACGTGATGGTCGCCGGCGGTTCGGAGGCTGCCGTCAATGAACCCAGCGTGGGCGGTTTCAACTCCATGCAGGCTCTCTCGACGCGCAACGACGATCCGGTGCACGCTTCGCGTCCGTTCGATAAGGATCGTGACGGTTTCGTCATCGGCGAAGGCGCCGGTGCGCTGATTCTCGAAGAGTACGAGCACGCCAAGGCACGCGGTGCGAAGATTTACTGCGAAATGGTCGGCGGCGGCCGTTCTGCGGACGCATATCATTTTACCGCTCCCCATCCCGAAGGCAAAGGCGCCATGAAATCCATGCGCGACGCGATCAAGGATGCGGGTATCAAACCCGAAGATATCGACTATGTGAACGTACACGGCACTTCGACACCTGCGGGCGATCTGCCCGAGCTCAAAGCTCTGCACGGCGTGTTGGGCGATCACATCTACGATGTCAATATTTCATCGACCAAATCCATGACGGGGCACCTGTTGGGTGCTGCCGGTGCTGTCGAGGCGCTGGCCTGCATCTTTGCGATCAACAACGGTGTGATTCCCCCGACGATCAACAACGAAAACCTCGATCCCGAAATCGACCCCCGACTCAATCTGACGCTCAACAAGGCGCAGAAGCGCGATGTGAAGTGTGCGATGAGCAATACGTTCGGTTTCGGCGGTCATAACTCGACGGTTATTTTCCGTAAGATTTAACACCTCGTCCGTGCCGTGTGGAATTTCGTACGCCGTGCCGTAAGAAGAAATTACGGGCAGGATAAGGAGTATTACAGAATTATCGATGAGCTGTTCGGATTCGTTCCGCACAACATCGAACTTTACAAGCTGGCTTTGATTCACAAGTCAGCTTCTTTAGTTTTAGCCGACGGACGGCAGATCAACAATGAACGGCTCGAGTTTTTGGGCGATGCCGTGATCGAAGCCGTGACATCGGACTATCTTTATATCGAATTTCCCGACCGGCAGGAGGGATTTCTTACGCAGTTGCGCTCGAAGATCGTTTCGCGCCAGTCGCTCAATACGATCGCCCGGACGATCGGGTTGGACCGGTACGTGATCGCCAACCCGACCGGAAGCACCAACCAGAAACATATCTACGGGGATGCTTTCGAAGCGATGATCGGGGCGATCTACCTCGATCAGGGATATGAGTTCGCCAATCGATTGCTTATCAACAATATATATTACCGTTACCTGAATCTCGACAACCTGACGGACGAGGAGACGGATTTCAAAAGTCGGTTAATCGAATGGTGTCAGAAGACGCATCATACCATTGCTTTCGAAACGGTGCACGGCCGGAATTATTCGTCGAATCATCCGATATTCGACGCTACGGTCGTGATCGACGGTATCCGTGTGGGACATGGGCAGGGCGAGTCGAAGAAGGAGGCCGAACAATGTGCGGCCCACTCCGTGTCGTGTGCTATGAGTGACGAAGCGTGCGGGGATATTCTGGATAAAATCGACCGGCTCTACCGGCCGAAAGGAACCGGGGTGTCATGAGCGAGGCATCTGTAAAACTGCTTTCCCGGGGCGTTGAAACGCTGACCGATCAGGAGTTGTTAGAACTGTTGCTGGATGACGGTGATTCGGAGCGGCTTGCCGGGGCGCTGCTGTCCAGTTTCGAAGGGCGGCTCGCTGCATTGGGATATGCCGACATCGCGCGGTTGCGTATGGCTGCCGGGATCGGCCTCAAACGCGCTGCCCGGATTCAGGCGGCTGTCGAATTGGGCCGGAGGGTGCTTGCTGCCAGGGAGTTGGGCCCCGATCCGATCGGTTCGAGCAACGATGTGGTCCGAATATTCAGACCCCTGCTGACGGAGATGAAGCACGAGGAGTGCTGGTGCCTGTACCTCAATACGGGCAACCGGATCGTCGAGCGGCAGCGGGTAAGCCAGGGCGGGGTGCAGGCGACGGTGGTGGATCACCGGTTGGTCATCAAACGGGCCCTCGAACTGCTGGCCACGCAGATTATCCTGGTTCACAACCATCCTTCCGGTGCTGCCTTGCCCAGCGAGCAGGATAAGATTCTCACGAAGAAAATTGCCGAGGCGGCCGCGCTGTTCGATATTCGGCTGCTCGATCACCTGATTATCGCACGGGGCGGTGAGTACAGTTTCCGACAGAACGGGTTGCTGCAATAGTCCTGGCTGTGACGAGGCTGTCTGCCCAATCCCCGAAATTGAGAATTGCCCCTGGCGGAATAAACTCCGACGGGGGCGAAAACATTAAAATCGGACATGTTAGACAGCTTTTCGTTCTGCCGCTGCGGTCCATCGTTGCGCAGGTTGTGGGCAGGAAGAGACGGGACCATCGTAACGGGGGCGTGCGACTCTTTAATCGTTGCGGGAAGAGTTGGCTGTGGATTATCGTCTTCCGGGTTCACTTTGTTTTGTCGTAGAAAGGTTTTTCTTCCGAAGGGAGAACGTAAGTTTAGACTGCCGGGAAATTTTTGCCGATCTGTGCCGTATTTCTTTTTTGAGGAAGAGCATAAGGTGAATCTTTTTTCGAATGATCGGAAACTCTGAAATAAGGACTGCAAGTCGAACGAATGGACGATTATCCCGGAGATGGGAGCGAAATGACCGGACCGGGCATCGGTAACGAAAAGCGAGGAATGGCAAGAACCTTTCCTCGCTTTTCGTTGCCGGGTGCGCACAGGCTGGCCGCAAAGTACGAATTTCTAATTTTGGAGGTCGAAGCGGCGGAATTGAATCTCGAATCGACAGACGCTCTCCCGCTCGTCGCTTCGGGTCGTGCGGGTAATGATGAGCGGTGTCGCAATTTCAGCATCGTGTGCGACTGTCTGACGCGTGTATTCGAAGGTCTGGGTCGTAACCGCGTCGTCGGAACGGGTCGTGACCGTTCGGAAAAGATCGTTGTTGAGACTGCTGAAGAAACCCAGTCCGCGCAGGATATCCGGTTCGGCAACCAGCAGCAGGACCGGGTCGCTGTTGAGGAGGGGAGTGCCTTCCAATTCGTAGATGAAATCGCTCCAAGCCGTCGTTTCATCGTAGTCGTAACCGTACTCTTGCCGGAATGTTTCCGTATTTGGCTCGTTCTCGAGCGTTCGGATGACAGCACTGCAATTATCCCAAGCCTCCAGCGGACCCCAGGGATCTTTTTCCCATTCGTATTTTTCGCAGATGGGTTCCAAAGTCAGGGAATTGTAACGCGATATGGAGGTGAGTTTGTCGGAGTTGAAGGTGCCGGTGCCGTATGTGCAATCGAAGCCGTACGTTTCTATTTCACTGCCGGAAAGTGTCGAGGTGAGTTCGTATCCTCCGCTTCGTACATCGCAGAAGTAGCCGTATAGGGTTCCGTCTGCAGTTTGCGTATAAGGTTGCTCGCCATCGATTTCCCGGGTGAAGGAGAATCGGATGCAATCGTCTCCCTCGTAGGTGAACTGCCATGTTTCGACGGGACGGAGCGTGCCGTTCTTGTCCGCTGCGGATATTTTGAAACCCGTGATACGGCACTCCTTGCTGAATTCCGCCGGAAGTTCATAAGTATATTCCATTTCAGCAATCAGACTTCCCGAAGCGTCGCGCCCGACGATCTTGTGCAGTTGCCAATACCGAACCTGTTCTCCGATGTTGGGTTCGTCCGGTTCATTGGTATCCTCTCCATCGGTTCCCGACTGGGTGATGGTGATGAGAATCGAGTTCGTGCCGCAGGTGATTTCGATAAAGGCCGTGCGGGATTCTTCGGCGGTGTTGGGATCCGTTTCGACGCGGATGTCGTAATCGCCTGCCGCATCTCCGTGATCGGGATTTATGCGTACCCACGTCGGGGCTTCGGCGCGGGATTCGTCCGTGATGGCGGAATTCCAGGCATCGTTCGTCGAAAAGAAAATTTCCGAATTCCCTGCGGTTTGTCCTGCGGGGATCTTCTGGGAGAGCTGTCGTGTATCGGGGACCTGAATGGAGCCGAAATCTCCATGCCATTCATCCGTTGTGTCGTCGCTGCAAGCCGTAATCGCGAGGGTTGCAAACGTGAGAAGAAGAAGTTTCAATCCTTTCATTTGTGTATTTTTTGATGGTTATTCGTTCGGGTACGATGAATATGAAACAGATGTATTTGTCTTCCGCTCCGGATATTTCCGAATTTTGGCGTAAAGATAGAAAAAACGGTTCGGAGTACCTTACATTCCCATTTATTTTGTACTTTTGTTTTTCAGAAAATAGTAAATGCAAAATACGATGACTCAGGAAGAACTTTTCAAAAAACTGGTAGCCCACTGCAAGGAGTACGGCTTCATCTTTCCTTCCAGCGAAATATACGACGGACTGGGTGCCGTGTACGATTACGGGCAGAACGGCGTCGAGTTGAAGAACAATATCAAGCGTTACTGGTGGGATTCGATGGTGCGTCTTCATGAGAACATCGTCGGCCTCGATTCGGCGATCTTCATGCATCCCCGCACGTGGGAGGCTTCGGGCCATGTCGGGGCGTTCAACGACCCGTTGATCGACAACAAGGATTCGAAGAAGCGTTACCGCGCCGACGTGTTGATCGAAGAGTGGCTGGCCAAGCAGGACGACAAGATTCAGAAAGAGGTCGATAAGGCGAAGAAGCGCTTCAAGGAGAACTTCAACGAGGAGCAGTACCGCTCGACTTCGCCCCGTGTGCTGGAGATCGCCGCAGCGCGGGACTCCGTGCACAAGCGCTTTGCCGACGCGTTGAACGCCAACGATCTGGAAGAGCTGCGGCGGATCATCCTCGACTGCGAGATCGTCTGCCCGATTTCGGGTACGCGCAACTGGACCGAGGTGCGGCAGTTCAACCTGATGTTTTCGACCCAGATGGGTTCGACGGCCGAGGGGGCCAATACGATTTACCTGCGGCCCGAAACGGCGCAGGGTATCTTCGTCAATTTCCTGAACGTGCAGAAGACCGGCCGCATGAAGCTGCCGTTCGGTATCGCCCAGATCGGCAAGGCGTTCCGCAACGAGATCGTGGCGCGTCAGTTCATCTTCCGCATGCGCGAGTTCGAACAGATGGAGATGCAGTTCTTCGTCCGCCCGGGCGAGGAGATGCGGTGGTGGGCCGAATGGCGCGATACGCGTATGAAATGGCATCGGGCGCTCGGCTTCGGGGCGGATAACTACCGTTTCCACGACCACGACAAGCTGGCCCATTACGCCAATGCCGCGACCGATATCGAGTACAATTTCCCGTTCGGGTTCAAGGAGGTGGAGGGCATCCACTCCCGTACGGATTTCGACCTGTCTAACCACCAGAAATTCTCGGGCAAGAAGATCCAGTATTTCGACTCCGAAACAGGCGAAAGTTATGTGCCTTACGTCGTGGAAACCTCGATCGGCGTGGATCGTATGTTCCTGCAGGTGATGTCGGCGGCTTATACCGAGGAGAAGCTCGAAAACGGCGAAGAGCGCGTCGTGCTGCGGATTCCGGCGGCTCTTGCTCCGACGAAGGTGGCCGTGTTGCCTTTGGTGAAGAAGGACGGCATGCCCGAAGTGGCGCAGCGGATCGTCGATCTGTTGAAGTATGATTTCAACGTCGTGTATGACGAGAAGGATTCGGTGGGCAAGCGTTACCGCCGGCAGGATGCGATCGGTACGCCGCTGTGCGTGACCGTCGATGGCCAGACCCTCGAGGATAATACCGTGACGGTGCGCCACCGCGATACGATGCAGCAGGAGCGCGTGGCGATCGATGCCCTCTTCGGACTGGTCGATGCGGAGTGTTCGCTGCGCAGCCTCCTCAAGAAATTGAATGTCTGACAGGGCTGTCGCGGGTTTCGCGCCGGGTGCGTCGGACGGCGAGTACAGTGTGTTTCGTATCGGGAATGTTCGTGAGGGTGTGTGGGCCGGTGTTGTTCGAGCTATTGGATAAGGTAAGATCGTGGGACGTATTTTGGCCATAGATTATGGAACGAAGCGCACGGGAATCGCCGTGAGCGATCCCTTGCGGATCATTGCCGGAGGGCTCGAAACCGTCGAAACCAAAGGGTTGGAACGCTGGTTGGCGCAATATTTCGCGGCGAATGACGTTTCGACCATAGTGATCGGAAAGCCGATGCAAATGAGTGGCGCTCCGTCCGAAACGTGGCGTTACGTGGAACCGTTGGCGGCCCGCCTGCGCAGGGCCTATCCCGACAAGGAGGTGGTGTTTTACGACGAGCGTTTCACCTCGGTCATCGCTCACCGCACGATGCTCGAGAGCGGTATGGGCAAGATGGCCCGCCGGGACAAGGCGCTTGTGGACAAGATATCGGCGACCATTATCCTGCAAGGATATATGGAGAGCCGAAGTTAGTTTTCCGGCTGCGGCCGGGTTAAAAATGGAAAAAGTTATGATTTATCCGATAGTTGTTTTCGGGGCGCCGGTACTGCGCGAAAAATGCCGGGAGATCGGACCCGATTATCCCGAAGTTAAAAAGTTGATCGAGGATATGTTCCTCACGCTCGAGGAGGCCGAAGGCGTAGGGCTTGCGGCTCCCCAGATCGGTAAAAGCATCCGCCTGTTCATCGTGGACTGCACGCCTTGGGGCGAAGACCATCCCGAACTGGCCGATTACCGGCGTGCGTTCATTAATCCCGAAATTTACGAAGTTTCCGAGGAGACGAAACTCTACGAAGAGGGATGTCTTTCGCTGCCGGGATTGCACGAGAGCGTGCGGCGTTCGCTTGCGATCCGGATGCGTTATCTGGACGAGAATTTCGAGCCGCACGACGAAGAGTTCACCGGGTTGCCTGCCTGGGTGATCCAGCACGAATATGACCATCTGGAAGGAGTCGTCTTCACGGACCGCTTGTCGCCTTTGCGCAGAAATCTGATTAAGAGTAAGTTGATGAGCTTGACGAAGGGCCGTTACAAATGCTCGTACAAGACTAAATAGGGGGCGTTCCGGTAAAAGTTACGGGATTGACCGAAAAGAGAGCGACATTGGCCTAAAAGTTGAAATTTTCTGGAGAAAGGGGTAAACTCCGGAAAATTTTTATTACCTTTATATATCGGAAATAGGACATATAATATTTTATCATTTTAAATTTTCATACGATGAAAAAACTTTTACTTACATTGGCAATGGGCTTGCTCGCGTGGTCGGCATCTGCCCAGAATTGGACGGTCGGTGGTCGTATCGGATCCGGTTTCCAGGCTGTCGGACAGTATGTATTCAGCAACGATAATTATGTGGAAGCCCGTTTCGGTGCTTATTGGGCCAATGCCGGCGGTACGGTGACGGCCGATTTCTCGGTATTGTATAATTGGAATGTTTGCAATATGGATTGGACGCCGTCGGCAGGTCGTTGGTTCTTCGATGCCGGTGCAGGTATCAATGTGGGCGGCAAAGGGCATTACGCTTATGTAGGCGTGGCCGGCTCGGCCAAACTGGGTATTGCCTTCAAGGGGGCTCCGGTACGTCTTTCGTTCGACTGGTCGCCGGCTTTCGGTCCCGGAATCGCTTATTGGGACGGGGGATCGCATTCCGAGTTCAACGAACGGGCATTGTGTAATTTCGGTATTACGTGCGTTTATTGCTTCTAAAGAGAGAACCCGAGGAAATAAGAAGCCCGGAGCAATTTGCTCCGGGCTTCTTTTATGCTGTCGGTTCGGTGCTTTTTCTGTTCGATCATTTCCCCCCCCCTTGCTGATGAAGAACGTTTTCCGAGGGGAGGAATTGAGGAACTGAACGTAATATGGACCCGGAACGGTTGCGGTCGGAGGCGAAAAACGGGCTGGACTTTCGGGTATTCAACGACGTGTGTAGAATTGTCTTTGGAGGTTGTATTCGTTTATATCGGATTTGTTTCGGGCGACGAAACTTTATTTTGCTTTGGGCGGCGTTTCTCTTGGCTGCGGTTGTAATCTTCGCTGCACCTGTAGGTTCTTTTCGGGAGGGAGGGTGCGTGTACACTCCGCGATCCCGAAGCATTTGAATCGCAGGTCCGAATAGCGATAATCGCCGTGTTTTTCCGTTAGAATGTGAAAGTTCCGCCCAGGGAGATCAGGATCGGATTCCGTGCGAACATGGCTGTCTGGAAACGGTATTTGAGCATGAGCGATGTACTCCAGCGGCGGCTTATCCGGTAGTCGCAGCCTCCGCCCACATCGAAGCCGCAGGACCATTTGCCCAAGTCGTTCACATTGACGCCGACTGTGGGGAAGAGGCTCCATTGTTCGGTTATGTGGAAGAGATAATGAGCGTCGCACCCGATGTCCACCGAACATTCCGATTTGCAGGGAATGACGATTCCCGTTTCCAGCCGCAGCGCATCGGTCAGGCTGTATCGGAAATAGCCGCCGATGCCGAAGACGGCGCCCCGGCCGGTATGGGTGTAGAGATTGATCTTCGGACCTATGCCCCAGGAACCTCTATCCTGTGCCGATGCGTAGAAAGCGCTGAATAAGATAAGTATTGCCAGCAGTGTTTTTTTCATAGCTTTTGCAGACTTCGATACGGCTTTTGCCGGAATGATTCCTTGCTGCCGTCGGATAATTTAGATTCTCTCGAAAACAAAGATACGAACGAACCGGCCGTATGAGCAAATTTATATTTGCACTTTGCCGAGGCGGAGTACCTAAGATGAAGTCAAAGGTACGAAAAATTTCCGTTTCGCCGAATCCTGGGGAGCCGAATGAAAATGGAGATACTCTGAGATCGAACAGTATTTGTCACAGGATCGTGTGTGGGGTTTATACGTGCTGTATTTTGAAAATTATTTTTTATGATTAAAGAGGCATGTGGTTGCTGGTTTGATAATGGACGGCGTTTTGTTCTTTTTTGTAAATAATTTGTATTTGTTGCTATAATATTATATATTGCAATATAATCCTATTATTCTTTTGGATTATGAGAAAGATTTTCTTGTTTTTATTTTGCTGTATTCCGGTAATGGAAGTATGCAGTTGCTCCGATTATGAAGAATATATGCCGGAAGAGGATGTTTTGCAAGAACGGCAAATGTCTGTTGCGCAGGCTGATGAAAAGTTGCTGGATGCAGTGTTCCATGAATCGTCCCAGTCTTGGGTGTATTTGCAGGGTGATCCTTACCGATTGGAGAATTTTCAAAAGGTTTACGACAATTTGGTGTTGAATTCGGCAGAGTTTGCCGAAGTGGGAGAAGAAGAGTTTGCGGTAAAACTCCGGAATGTGAAAAAGGAGTTGGCTGCGGATACGAAAAAACAGTTGAAATTGAAACCAACGCACTATGCTGTAAAAGTTCTGCCTAAAACTGAAGAAGAGCAACGGGCTCTCGAATGGGATGAGCAGCTTAAAGTTGCGTATGTGCCTTTCGATTACGTCTCCGTTCCCGAGTCCCAAGTCTCCCATATAAGAATGCAGCGCACCGGAGCCGTATATCATGAAGAAGCTGAAGAACGGCGTTATACGGTTACTTATGAAGGTGGTATGGATGCGGACGGTCCGACCGATCCTGTTACATTGGAATTGCCTGTATTATATGTCGTTTGGCCGTGTGATAAGCCGTTTCCCGCAGACATGGATTACGAGGTTCTTTATGATGTTTTTCTGCCGCAAGCCCCGACAGCCAGCCAGAAAGCGCAGGGACTGAGTGCCGAGGCCTTGCACGTTTTAGAGAGCATGGCTATTGACACAATAAGGCATACGGGGGATATTGGCCGTTACCCGTCCGGTATCATATCCTGCTATGATAACTATTTAAATAAATATGTCCCGTTAGTATATTTGACAGTTCGTTTTAGTTTGGGCTCGAATATTTATGAAGTGAAAACAGACTACAATGGCTATTTTTCATTCAAAGACCCTATCTTCGATAATGCAGTGCTGAGTTTTGTCTTTGACGGCTTAGACGGATGGAAAATAACATCCGGAGGAAGTTCGGCAACAATTATTGAATCGAGAGGAACTTACAAAAGTTTACGGGGAAGCAGTATACGCGATTTCGACATCCAAGTCAATTCTTCCTCTGTACCGGACCCCCGCTATGAAATTTACCGTGCCGTCGGTTTTTATTTCTATGGACTCAGAACTAATTACGGAAGTTCATCCTTGCTACACCTGCCTGAAATCGATCGTTTTGTTGATTCGACGACCGGGGGTATGAGAATCGAGGCACACACTGCTGCTATTCAAGAGGGAGAGGGCGTATTCAAGTCTTTCTTGGGAAATGCACATTACATAAAAATCGGCAATGTTAACAGAAATAATCATCCTAGATTAATGGGAACTATTCTCCATGAAATGGGGCACTACACTCAATTCTGGATACATAGAGGATATAATCATTATAATGACATACCTAAGTTACTTAAGGAAAGTTGGGCATCGTATGCAGGTTGGTATATGGGTGAACTGTATTATTCCGTTCAACGATTGCTACCTATACCCTTTGAGGATGATATAACGAGGCAAGCCCGGCAAAGTTGGCACCCTGCCATGGCGAATCCATACTATTACTACTCACCGCTGTTTGTAGATTTACGGGATAATTACAACCAGTGTGAACGCCTTAATAATAGCCGCTACGCCAATGACGCGATTAAAAATGTACCTTATAGCTTAATAAACAAGCTGGCTCGGGAGTCCAGTTGGACTGGAGTCAAGAAGGTGCTTCGCGAACACATTTCAAGCGGGTATTACACAGAAACTCAGCTGAACGATTTCCTTGTGCAATGGGACAAATATTTCGCAGCCAATCCGTTATAAAATTCAAATTATGAAAAAACTATTATTTAGCGTATTGGTCGCATTATCGCTGGTTTGCTGTACGACAGGTTGTAGCCAAGAGGAAATCGAGTACTTAAATTGGACCCATTTTGCATGGTTCAATAACAGCGATTATCCTGTTATGCTCTCTGTCCAAAATACCCGGAACGAGTTCATATTCCAGCATGAAAGAATAGAGCCGGGGAGAAAGTTCGAAATAGTGGAGTATAGTGAATTGTCGGAGCATTTTCCGCCTCCGTCGGAATACGTCTGGGCTGCCACAGTTGCCTTTGAAGATGGCACAGAGGTGTATTACGGAGGAGACAGGGAATCCGTATCCGACAAGTACGACTCCAGGTACGATCCCACGCTTGACGATAACTATGTATCCAAAATACTGCAGAGTAAGGCACCCAGAATCCGGTGGACTTACACCTTCACCAATGCCGACTACGATGCGGCCGTAGCGCAGCAGCCGGTGGAATAAGAAGGTCTCCGAAGTCAAAAATACCTCCGTCCGAGTTTTGATGACGACGGTACCGGCCTTTATCCGCACGATGTAATTAAAAATGTACCTTATTCCATTCTAAAAGAAATTGCTACGAATGCGGAAGATTGGGTTACGGTGAAAAAGATCCTTCGGACATATATTTCGCAGGGATATTATACAGAGGCACAGTTGGGGTATCTTTTAGCCGATTGGGACGAATTTTTTGCAAGAAATCCTTCTTAATTGTTAAGTTATGAAAAAAATATTATTTTGTATATTGGCAACGTTGCCGCTGGCGTATTGTATGACGGGATGTAGCAACGATACAGACTACGGAGGCTTTAGCTACTTTATCTGGGCCAATGACAGCGACCACCGGATTACGCTCTCCGTGGCACGCGAGTACGGTGAGTTGGTAATCGAAAACGAAATCATAGAGCCGGGCGAGAGTTTTGAGAGCGAAAGGGTGGATGGGGCAATAGCATACTGTCCACCTCCGTCGAGCTATATCCGGTATGTGGAAGTTGTCTTTGAGGATGGGACTAAAGCGATTTATATCAAGGGGTATCAGCCGCCGCGCGATTCCGATTATTATTCGAGGCAGGACCCTACCATTGATTGGAATTATGAGGAGGAGGTAACGGCATCTCACGCGGTCAGAACCCGTTGGACCTATACTTTTACCAATGCCGACTACGATGCGGCGGTGGCGCAGCAATTCGCTGAATAGGAGTTGCCGGTCGTGGTTATAAAAATCCTCCCGAACCGATCGGTTCGGGAGGATTTCGTCGCATGTATATCGTTTTATGCCTCTTTGAGAGCCGCATGCGCTGCCGCCAGGCGTGCGATGGGCACGCGGAACGGAGAGCAGCTCACGTAGTTCAGACCTGCGAAGTGGCAGAACTCCACCGACGAAGGTTCGCCTCCGTGTTCGCCGCAGATGCCGCATTTGAGGTTTTCGCGTGTGCCGCGGCCTTTGAATACCGCCTCGCGGATCAACTGTCCCACGCCGTTGCGGTCGAGGATCTGGAACGGGTCGTTCTTCAGAATGCCTTTCTCCAGGTAGATCGGCAGGAACTTGGCGATGTCGTCGCGCGAGAAGCCGAGCGTCATCTGCGTCAGGTCGTTGGTGCCGAACGAGAAGAATTCGGCGACTTCGGCGATCTGGTGGGCGGTGACTGCCGCACGCGGAACTTCGATCATCGTGCCGACCATGTATTCCAGGCGGTCGTTACGTTCGGAGAAGACCTTCTCGGCCGTCTGGTCGATGATGTTCTTCTGGTAACGCAGCTCCTTGTGGTTGCCCACCAGCGGCACCATGATCTCCACGTGTACGGGAATCCCCGTTTTCTTTACGTTCATAGCTGCCTCGATGATGGCCCGGGTCTGCATCTCGGTAATTTCGGGATAGGTGTTGCCTAGGCGGCAGCCGCGATGGCCCAGCATCGGATTGACTTCTGCCAGCAACTCCACTTTGGCCGCGATCTTTTCGTAGGGAACGTTCATGTCCTTGGCCAGTTCGCGCTGTTCCTTCTCGAAGTGGGGGACGAATTCATGCAAGGGGGGATCGAGCAGGCGGACCGTCACGGGATGGCCCTGCATCGCCTTGAACAGCCCCTCGAAGTCGCTGCGCTGCATCGGCAGTAACTTGGCGAGTGCTACGCGGCGGCCGGCTTCGTCGTCGGCGAGAATCATCTCGCGTACGGCCTTGATGCGGTCGCCTTCGAAGAACATGTGTTCCGTGCGGCAGAGACCGATACCTTCGGCGCCGAACATAAAGGCCTGCGCCGCATCTTTCGGCGTGTCGGCGTTGGCGCGTACTTTCAGCACCGAGTATTTGCGGGCCAGCTCCATGAGCTGTCCGAAGTCGCCGCTCAGATCGGCGGCCTGCGTAGCCACCTGGCCGAGATAAACTTCGCCCGTCGAACCGTTGAGCGAAATCCAGTCGCCCTCCTTGATTTCATATCCGTTTACGCGGATCGTACGTGCCTTGTAGTCGATCTGCAGCTCGCCTGCACCCGATACGCAACACTTGCCCATGCCGCGCGCTACGACCGCGGCGTGGGAGGTCATGCCGCCGCGTGCGGTCAGGATGCCGGCGGCGTCGAGCATGCCCTTCAGGTCTTCGGGCGAAGTTTCGATGCGGACCAGAATCGCACGTTGGTTTTTCTCCTTGAGCATTTTTTCGGCATCTTCGGCGAAGAATACCACCGGACCGGTCGCTGCGCCCGGCGATGCGGGCAGTCCCTTCACGATGACTTTGGCGTTTTTCATCGCCGTCTTGTCGAAAACGGGGTGGAGCAGCTCGTCGAGTTTGGCCGGCTCACAGCGCAGTACGGCGGTCTTTTCGTCGATCAGGCCTTCGCGCAGCATGTCCATGGCGATCTTCACCATCGCGGCGCCTGTACGCTTGCCGTTGCGACACTGGAGCATCCAGAGTTTGCCGTCCTGGATCGTGAATTCGATGTCCTGCATATCCTTGAAATACTGCTCCAGGTGGTGCTGTATCTCGTTGAGTTCTTTATATACGGCCGGCATCACCTCTTCGAGCGAGGGGTATTTGCTGCGACGCTCGGCTTCCGATACGTTCTGTGCTTTCGCCCAGCGACGCGAACCCTCGATGGTGATCTGCTGGGGTGTACGGATACCCGCTACCACGTCTTCGCCCTGCGCGTTGATCAGGTATTCGCCGTTGAAGAGGTTCTCACCCGTTGCGGCGTCGCGCGAGAAGGCTACGCCCGTCGCCGAGTTGTCGCCCATATTGCCGAATACCATCGCCTGTACCGATACGGCCGTGCCCCATTCCGCCGGAATGTTGTTGAGCTTGCGGTAAAGGATGGCACGCTCGTTCATCCACGAACCGAATACGGCACAGATAGCGCCCCAGAGCTGATCCCAGGGATTTGCCGGGAAATCCTCGCCGGTCTGTTTCTTTACGGCTGCCTTGAAGTTGTGCACCAGCTCCTTCAGGTCGTCGGTCGTCAGGTCGGTGTCGTTTTTCACGCCGCGCTTCTCTTTCTGCGCATCGATCAACTCCTCGAACGGATCGTGCTCCTCTTTCGAAGCGGGCTTCATGCCCAGCACCACGTCGCCGTACATCTGTACGAAACGGCGGTACGAGTCCCATGCGAAACGGGGATTGCCCGTGCGCTTGGCTACGGCTTCCACGGCCTGGTCGTTCATACCCAGGTTGAGGATGGTGTCCATCATGCCCGGCATCGAAGCGCGTGCGCCCGAACGAACCGATACCAGCAGCGGCATCTCTTTGTCGCCGAACTTCATGCCGGTCAGTTTTTCGATGTTCTTCATCGCCTTCTCCACTTCGGGGCGAAGCAGCCCCACGACTTTCTCGCGTCCTTGTGCGTAGTATTCGCTGCATACTTCGGTGGTGATGGTGAATCCCGGGGGAACCGGAATACCGATCAGGTTCATTTCGGCCAGGTTCGCACCCTTACCGCCGAGCAGTTCCCTCATTTTGCCGTTACCTTCCGCTTCCTTGTTGCCGAAGGTATAGACTCGTTTAACGTCTGCCATAACTTGTCGTTGTTGATTATAATAGTGTTTTTCCCAATAAATGTGCTGTTTCAGAGTTGTTTCCGCCGGGCTGCGGGCGAGGCCTTCCATTGGGAAGGCAACGGTGAAAAAACCGTCTTTTCCGGAGGGGCAAAGATACGATGATTTTTCGGATAATCAAAAAACTTATTTAATATATAAAAATATTGGAAAATATCGGCCGATGCCACCCGTATAGCGTTGTCGCCGATAGGTCGGCAGGGGCGTTCCGCTGCGGGGATCGAGCAGGTCGCGCCGGGCAAAAACATCGGCCCGGATGACGGTTAGCGCCGTGTCTGTCAGGATTCGGTCGTGCAGCCACCAACCGCCCCGTGCGTAGGCATTGCCCCGCCCTCGGCGCTCGGCCGGAGCCAATGCATCCCTGAGCGAGAGTTTTTCCGCAGTTCCAGACGGAAGCTTGCCTGCACAGAGGATCCGGATGCCGGGTGTTCGTTCGCGCAGCTCCTCCAGTAGTTCGGCAGCATACCGGTCGCCGCGTGTCAGCAGTACGGCTGTCGGTTTTCCGTCCAGCGTACCCTCGACGCAAAGATAGCCATAGCCCGTTTCGATGCGTTCCGTGAAGAACCGGTCGGCATAGTAAAGCAAGGCGAAATCCATCCCGTCCAGCGTATTGAGGGTGCGGTGCACATAACTGTACGGCAGGTCCGACGCCCGGACCAAGTCTTTGACAACCTCCTCGTTTTCGACTCCATACACTCCTGCGAGCGGCATCGCCATTCGGCCGATTACAGCGCCCGCCCGTTCGACTTTGGCGCGGTAACGCTCGCCGCTCCAGCGCAGCCGTCCTTCGGGTGTGTAGTCCGTGTCGTCGTAGAAGAGCGACGGGATCGTGTCGTAGAGGCGGTCGAGGTCGTAATAGGCGAAACCCGTGCGTTGTTGGGCGTGGATGGCACCGAGAGAAGCGATGACGAAGAATATCGCCAGAAAGCTTATTCGTTTCATATTCGCTGCCGCTGCGGTTTTTCCTGTCCGACTTTACGTAGGAAACTGACCGTGTTATAATTTAATAGGGTAAATTTCAGTTCTTCGATATTCCGGTTGATTTGTTTGAATCCGTGATTTTTGAAAATTCGTACAGTCGCTTTTACCATCAAAGAGTATCGAATTGCAACCCAAATTACGCAATATTTCCGATAATGCCAAATCCGATGCCGTAAAATGTCGGAATTATTTTGAGCTGCTGAGAAATTTTGAGCTTTGCCCGAACAATCTTTAACTAAGTTTTACCTGTAAATCGCTGTCAAGTCGCCGATATGGTAGCTTTTTTTCATCGTATCCGCTGTTGCAGGTTTCGTATCGTCTATAAAATCGTCGCCGGTCAAAAATGCTTCCGTAGTAACCGTGTAAACATACAGGCTGTCTTTAGTCAGCACGCTATATATTTTTTTTGAGCGGGGACCATCTCCATATTCCGCCGCAATTTCGATATAGCGAACAATTTTACCGTGTTCGTCGTGCAATATTAAATATTCTCGCGGCCCCGGATCGTCGCCTCCGTCGAGGACCAATCTCATGGTACGATTCCCGTCGAAAGGAATTCGATAATATTGTTTCCAATTTCCGTATCCCGTCGTATCGTTACCTAAAAGCAGCGCTAACCGATAGATCGTATCCCGATCCGTAATCATGGAATTGCCTGCTCGGTCCAGGGTGTAGTCCGATAATTTTAACCGATTGTTGAGATTGTCCGATTGCCGATCGATGCAAAATACCGTGCCCTGCAAGTTACGACAACTCGAACAAATGAATAATGTCATAAATATTATCGTGTGTTTCGTCATGGAAGGTAGCCTTTGTCCGAGAGGATCAATATCACCAAATTAAGCAAAATCCGGCAAAAATCCAAATTCGGAGGTAGAAAACCGCTGTGGGGATCATTCGGTGCGAACGAATATGATAATTCCATCTATTTTCCGGGCTTTGCGGCTGGTCCGGACTGTTTATGCCGGAAGGTTTTGTATTCCGGTGCTCCCGAAGCATACGCTTACCTTTACCGACCGAGGCGACGTTGCCTCGGTTAAAATCATTTGTATTATGATAATAGGTTATTTACGTGTCAGCATGGGAAAACAGCATCTTGCCAACCAGCAGGATGAGATCCGGCGTTTCGCCGAAAGCAGGAATCTCGTCGTGGATCATTTATTGCGGAAATAGATAGCTGGTGAAATTTTCTGTTTTTGTTTTTTTATAAAATAATTTTTATATTTACACCCGTATTTTGCGAAAAGGCCATGCAGATGGTTTGCTTTAACCGCAGACGAATGGTGATATGATAATATTGTAAACGAAGAAACCCTTAATTGCCTTATTAAAAATTTTTTTATGAAACATTTATTTGTTAATTTATTTTCTCTTGTATGCATGCTGCTTGCAGGAGTAGGATTGACGGGGTGTACCGACGACAAGACAGAACCAGACCCCGGTACTTGGCCTTCATTGGAAGTGAAGTTCCTTGAAGCACAGTATTCGACAGTCAAATTGGAGGTGACTGCCGCTAATTTGACAGAAATTGCTTACCTGGCGACGCCCAAGGCCGATGCCAAGGAGACCCCGACGGCAACGATCGTCTTTGCGACCGGCGTCAAATCTGCGATTGCGGACGGCGTTTCTTCGCTGACCGTAAGTAAACTGGACCCCGATACGGAGTATGTGATCTATGTGGCTGCCACCACTGCGAACGAAGAGTTCTTTGAGAAGGTTCTCGAGGTTGAGGCCAAGACCGCTTCGTTCGGCGATAACGCGTACGACGTGTTTGACGTGGACTACATGAGTTTTAGCATGAACGTGAAATTCCAGCCGACCGATCCCGAGAATGTGATCAAATATCTGCTGATAGACATGTTGACGTATAATTATCAGAGTATGATGAACTATACCGACGCCGACATGATGAATCTCTTCGACGATATATATCACAACTATATTACCGAGAATACTGTTTTTGTATTCAACGAGGAGAATTCGATTTTACGCGACGAGAATGGCGAGCCTGTGACCGATGAGGAAGGCTCGATGATAACGCTCTGGAACCCGATGGTGCCTGGACAGCTCAATTATGTGCTGCTCGGCGAGTTCGCATCCGGCGAGCACCCTTGGGGCTTCGGTCAGGGATACTATTTGCCCCTTTGGGATCAGGACGCATACTACGAAGCTGTCGGCGGTGGCGGTGGTATCTTGGGAGAAGCCGGTTCCCGTGCCGACGATGTAGAGCAGGGCGATTTCTGGACCGGCTACTACCAGAAGATAGAGGTTACCAACAAGAAGCCCGAAAAACTCGGTGAGATCAAGATCAATACCGATAAATTGAGACCCAACGGCGGTCTGCTCACTTTCGAGTTGTGCGAGGGGGTATCCTACCTGTGTCTTGGTATTTTCGAGGAGTATGATATGGAGGGGATTAAGACGTCAATGCTGAAAGGCGACCTGTCGAATATGCAGTGGGCGCTGACCTCTTACAACGCACCTTACATCCTCAATGCCCAGACTTATGAGATAGCCAAAGGGCAGACCGACTTCTCTTTCAACCTGACGGAGTATTTCATTAAGTTCACGCCGGGTACGAAGTATTACGTCTATGCGGTGGGTATCAACGATAATACCGGTTCGAAGCAGGCTTTCGCCAAACTCGAAGGCTTTACGCTGCCCGAACCTACGAAACCGGCTCCCGAGGTAACCGTTACCGGTATCGATGCTCCGGAAGGTCATGAGGAGTCGCCCTACGAAGTTTGGTTCAATATCAAATGTACTACGGGTGACGCGGTGACTGCCAAGTACGCTGCCAACTACGAGCGTGAGTGGGAGGTCGAACTCAACGCCGGCAAGACTAACACCGACCTGATCGAAAACGGTAACGCGTTTACTCCGGATGAGATCGAGAAGATCAACTCGGCCGAGGGTTACAACGTAATGTTCTCGACCCGTCCCGACGCCAACACCTACCTGGGTGTAATCGCTTACAATGACGAGGGTACCGGCAACGATCCCGACGAAGATGGTTCTGCCATCGGCAAGAAGCGTTCTATGCCTGTACCTGATAAAGAGCCGGTAGATTCGAAGTATTTCGAAAGTCTGCTGGGTGAGTGGACGCTGTCGGCTGAATACGAGGGCGGCGAGGCGCCGATGACCTGCAAGGTGGAGATCGTTTCTGGACTGACGTGTCCGGAGAGTCTGTCCCAGGAGGTCATTGACTACTATCTGAATAACACAAACTACTCGAAAGAGCAGGTAGAGAAGTTGTACGAGGGCTTCAAGAAGCAGCTTAAGCTCTACAATGAGCGTCTGCGCGGCCAGAACCGCCTGCTTTGCCTGGGACTCGATATCGACCGTCCGAAGTACGAGTACAGTACCAACTACCTGGCCGGCTGGAAGACGCCATACGACCTTTTCATCGCAACTACGGAAGAGTACAACGGCTACGATACGGAGTCTATGTTCTTCGATTTCGGTCCGAAGTGGTATCTCGAGATGAAATCCGACGGTTCCGTAGTCGCTCCGTTCGACGTAACCAACCTGCCGCCGCTTACGTTATGGAACAAGGGGGCCGAGTACTATTTCATTGGTATCAGCAAAATGGCGATTACGCAGGGTGAGTTCCCCGTAACGATTAGCAGCGATAACTCTACGATCACTGTAGGGGGATATGAGTACCAAGGTGATACTTACTACCCGAATGCAGCGAAGATAATGTACGGAGGACAGTATTCGACCGACACCCGGGTATGCGGCGCACTGACGCTGACCAAGGGTTGGAATGGTGAGTCCGTGAAGTCGGTTGTCAAGGGCGGCAAGTCCGTGACGACGAACGATGTGCTGGGTGCCGAGCGTGCTGTCCGCCCGTTGAGCCGCACGAGCGTATCTGATGCGAAGAGCTACGAGCCGCTTAAGGTTACTCCTCTTGCCGAGAAGTCGCTCCGCGAGCGTTGGAAGCAGCGGGCGGCAGGTAAATATATCCGTCGCTAACAGACTCTTTTGAAATAAGGCAGGGGGAGGTACCCGGAATGGGAATTTTCCCCCTGCTTTATGCTTTTATAAAATAACCGGATGCGCAAATCCGCTGGAGGTGCGGAGGCGTATTTTATGGAAGCAGAAGAGAGTTACTCTTTAAATCGAAAAAAGATTCCGATATGTTGAAAAAACTGTTTGGCTTGGCGCTTGCACTCTTGGCGACGCTTGCCGTTTCGGCGCAGGTTCGCGTGGGGGAGGGCCAGCTCTCCGGTAGTTTCGAGAGCAACTCGATCTACTACCAGGACGACTCGGGATTGGGTGCAGCAGGCACTGCTCCCGACGATCGTTTCGGTTCGAACAACTACATGAAACTCGACTACATGAACGGTCGTTTTTCTGCGGGACTCCAGATTGACGCTTATCTCCCTGCATTGCAGGGATATGAGATCGGCCAGCAGCCCGGAGCCTATCACTTCTATCTCTCCTCGAAGTATATCCAGTGGCAGGATCACAACTATTCCGTGCGGGTGGGTGATATTTTCGACCAGTTCGGCAGCGGACTTATTTTTCGTTCGTTCGAAGACCGTCAGCTGGGATTCAACAATTCGATCGAGGGTGTGCAGGGTATCTACCGCTTCGGCGACTACGTCGAGGTGAAAGGTATGTACGGTCGTCCCCGGCTCTACACCGACTATGCGGATTCGTGGGTGCGCGGTGCCGATCTGCACATTTCATTGAATGATATTTTCGGTTGGAACGCTGCGCAGTTCTCGGCTGAGGGCAGCTACGTCAACCGCTACGAGTCGCTCGACAAGGATCAGACGATCGACTTCGCCTCTCGCGGACTTACCTCGCCCAACCTGAACATGTATTCGGGTCGCCTGAATTTCGACTGGAAGGGGCTTTCGCTCAAAGGCGAATACGTATATAAGGGGAAGGACATCTACTCGACTGTTGCGGACGTAGCCGCAGCCGGCAACGCCATCTTGGTCGAGGCCGGTTATAACTACGGACCTTTCAGCATCTCGGGTAGTTTCCGCCGGTTAGACCGTATGGGGACGATGCTTTCGCTTTACGGCTCTGGTACGGGCAATGTACTCAACTACCTGCCCTCTCTGACGCGCCAGTACACTTACCTGTTGGCCAATTTGGAACCGTATATCGTTAATACCGACGGCGAAATAGGCGGTCAGGTGGATCTCTACTATACGTATCGCAGCAAGTCGAACCGTCATCGCTACTGGAATTTCCACGCCAACTTATCCACTTTCTATACGCTGCGTTCGGAGCAGAGCGAATCGGGCGAGCGGGAGTTGATGTGGCGTGATATTAACATCGATGTAGAGCGCCAGTGGAACAAGAAACTCAAAACCTCGCTGCTTGTTTCGATCCAGAAGCGCAACCCGAGTCATGGTTTCCAGCGTCAGACCTACGTATCCAACATTTTCATAGGCGATGTCACCTACAAATTCGACTCGAAAAAGTCGTTGCGCGTCGAGGCGCAATACCTTTATTCGACCGACTACGAGGGTGACTGGGTCGCGGCTTTGGTGGAGTTCAACATGGTGCCGCATTGGAGTTTCTTTGTGAGCGATATGTATAACCTCGACGAGACCGAGGCTAACTCCTTTACTAAAACGAATTATTACAGTGCAGGATTCAGTTACCTGAAAAATCGTACGCGTATTCAACTCAGCTACGGCCGCAATCGTGCAGGCTATGTTTGTTCGGGAGGGGCGTGTCGTTATATGCCGGCTTACACGGGTCTGAACCTTGTGATCACTTCATCCTTTTAATTAAAAAACAGATTATGAAATTCAAGAAATTCATTATCCCTGCGCTTTGTATGGCTATGTTGAGCGCGGGATGTTCGGGGCAGGATCCGGTGACCCCCGGTAACGGTCAAAACGGCAATGGGGGTACGAATGAAAACATCGAAAACGGTCTGCAGGTGACGGCATCGACGACGGTAATCAATGCCGACGGGCAGGATGCCGCCCGCATTAATGTCTATTATGACAAAGTGAAATTGTCGCTCGACGCAGTCGCTTTCTACGATGCCAAAAGTAACGACGTGCTCGACCTTTCGAAATTCACCATCGAGGACAACACGCTTGTGTACACTGTTACCGAGCCGGGTGAATTTTCGTTCTGGGTTGCTTATAAGACCCACAATACCAAAGATCGTCCGACAACCATTTCTGCTGTAGAGTTCTCGGTGCCTGACGCTCCGGAAGATCCCCAGCCGGACAACACCTCGTTCGTCCGCCGGACGCTCATCACGCAGTTCACGGGCTTGGGTTGCGGCTACTGTCCTTTTATGATCGCTGCGATGGAAGATGTACGCAAGTCGGCCGAATATGCGGACAAGTCCGTATTGGCAGCCTGTCACACCTATGGGGGTGATCCTTATCAGCCCGATGTGCCTTTGGATTACGCTATGGGTGTCAGCACGTATCCTTATGTAAATTTCGATTTCCAGACAGGGTTGGGTAATTTTGGTTACAACAGCAACGTATCTAACATCAAGAAAAATATCGACAAATCGCTCTCTGTGGATGCCGGTGCCGGTATTTCGGTCGGTATGGAAGTTGCTGGAAACAAACTGGTCGCTCGTGTTACGGTGAAGGCTGCTCGCTCCGGTTCGTTCCGCGTAGGCGCTTGGGTGCTGGAAGATGGTCTGACAGGTACTCAACTGAACAATGGTATGAAGGGGGATTACGATTTCAACACGCATAATAATGTTATCCGCCACGTGAATAGTCGTTACTCTGGTTCGGATTATTCCGGCCATGAGGTCGGTGCGTTGGCTGCCGGCGGTACCGGTGAGCATCTCTTTACGATGACCTTGGATGAAAGTTGGGTCGTGAAGAATTGTCATGTGATATTCTTCGTAACGGAGCTTGTCGATAAGGGTTACGCCGTAACCAATGCTATCGACGTTCCCGTTAAGTCGTCTACTATACCGTTCGAGTACAGATAGTGTATTCGAACGTAGCAGCATACTGCTGTAAAATTTGCGGGGCGCCTCCATCGGAGTCGTCCCGTCTTTTTGACGCACGGCCGATCCGTGATGCCGGCCGCAACGCAGTGGAAGAGTGGTAGGGTAATGCTCTGCCGTTCTTTTGGCGACATTTTACGGAGTTGGACGAAGATATGATGCAGCGTAACAGGAGTTGCCGTTCCGCTGCACGATGCCAAGACCAATGTTGCCTTCACGCCCCTTACCTTGGTTGCCATGAGCCTACAGCCGCTTTGCCTGGGTTTGTCGGCGAAGTCGTCCGTGAAGTCGTACTTCGCTGACAAACCCGGCTATGAAAGGTTTTATACTGAACTTACGGGAACCGTCCAAATATTTCTCAAAGCATTCGATAAGTAAGGGGATCAAAACGAAGTGTATCAATAGAAAAAACAACATTAAGTAGGCAAAGTTGGTGTAATATAGTGAGATAGGTGTAAAACTACCCCGAACGGTCAAGCGATCGAAATGTAACAAAGCTGTTGCTTTTGTGTTACACTAAATGGCATTCGAACGGTCTGTTCAAGCGATAAATGTTACATGTCCTTGAATAGTCCCAGAAATATCCTAAAATACGGAGGAAAATAGCCCATTAAGAAGACAAAACCCCGTCAGAATCCGATAAAACGGCGATTCTGGCGGGGTTTCTGCTATATGTGGCAGGCTTGCATGGGACAAGGTATTCAAGGTTCAAAATACAGTTCAAATTTCCAAAAACATTCTTTCAAACAACTATATCAGCATACGTAATGATATGGCCAATTTTTAATTAAGACGGCAATTTCGATGTGGAAAAATGCGGTAAATTCAACGGTTAGTGCATTAAATTCCCTTCAAAATGCAATAAAATAGCGTTATAAATACCCCTTAATGACATTATTTTTTGACGTAGATCAATTTTGTATTCTATATATTACATTGATTATCAATACAATAATCTGATATTTTATTATTTGTTGATATAAAAACTGTGCGAAACACTATGACTATCCCATTGTATTGAATCGGATACTTGCTTTTACCAATGCTAATGCTTGAATCGAATTTGCTGGGATCTCTTTCGGCGAATGTTGGGGATTATGATTGACTAAACGTACGTATCGTTCATTGTCAGCTTTCTGAATATATTTGATTGTAGTATAACTCTTTCCATCGATTACGAATGACAACAGGTACATCTCTCCCCAAAGAATACCTTCCGCTCGGCTGGGTATTTCTTTATAAAATAAAGCGCATTATCCGCGTATTGGACAGATACAAGGCGGAGGTTTACAATCTTGAAGCGATAACCTCCCTCGCTTTCCGTATCGAATCGTTCGGAGCGGCGAAAGTCCTCAGGGCATTGTTGGAAAGGATTATACACGGGCGAAAAGAGAAAACGACGGTATTCGTGTCGGTTGTTTCGGACGGCAAGCCCAACAGCCGTTGGAAAGCATGATGATATATCAACATACCAACATGCAAACATATCACTATGGTGATATATATTGCAGGTTCTATTCCTCTTTTCAGAGGAAAGCGGAGCAAATCATTTCCGTTTATAAAGGCAAAGCAAGTACGGGGCTTTATGTCGGCTAAAAGGTCGGGCGGTTGCGCCGTTTCCCGATAAATCTTCCTCTTGCTTCGTTGCGAGCGTATTTATCGGGAAAACCTTGTATCCGACTGCCCCATACAAAAGAGCCTTTGAAAATGGAAACGACCGCCCTGCCACCGACCGAAAGGGAAAAAATAAGGTGGGGTTATATGGGTAAGCAGGCGGCAGGAACAGCCACCGCAAAAAGGCAGACGGACAGACAGACGGCATGCTGCAGGGTATTTACGGAGAAAATACCGTAGCTTATTAGGGAATTTTCCGAGCCGCATTGCAGGCAACGCTGAAAATTCCCCAATAAGGCAAGGGGCAAGCCCCTTTGCACTTCCCGTTGAGGATTGCATTTCGCCGCTCTCAAAGATAGTCAGATTTATTGTTTTGCAAGCCAAAAAAGAAGGTGCTGATATATATATTTACACTGGAAAATCTTAGAAAGGCTGGTGTCGGGAAATCCCCGAACCAGTCTTTTTATGTAATTTTGCAAGTGAAGAGGAAGTGCCCTCTTAAATGGCATATTAAATTTAAGAAAGAAGCGTTATGCTTATCTTGTAGTTTGAAAACGTAGGAAATTTCAAAAGTATGTAAAAGGATTTGCATAGTGATTCTCACGTTATAGCGTGGGCCTTTATTGTTATATCTGTATATACGGGTTTCCTGCGACCTTCAAACTAAGACGTGGCATTGCAGTTCCACCCTTCGATGTTTAAAAGTCTTTGAGGAACTGGAAAGACACTTTTCATTAGTATGAAAAAGAAATTTATCAGAACGGGAACAATCCGTAAGGTAAGGATCAGATATACATTGAATAGCAAACAAAATCCGGAACTTTCACAAACAATAATTTTATGCAAATAATATCATTGCGACAGTCAACAGAATATCTCGAATCTGCGATAGCCTACTTTCAAAACAAGTGGGCTTCGGAAGAATCCAATATGGTGTATGACGATTGTTTTCGTAACTGCCTGAATGCAGAAAACCTGTTGCCACAGTGGTATCTGCTGCTCGACCATGATGCCATTGCCGGATGTGCCGGACTGGTCACCAACGACTTCAACTCACGGATGGATTTGTATCCCTGGCTGGCGGCATTGTACATTGAAAAATCCTACAGGGGCAGAAACTTGGGAAAATGGCTCATTGATAAAGCAATGCAGGATGCCTCCTATTATGGTTTCAAATACTTGAATCTGTGTACAGACCATGTCGGGTATTATGAAAAGTTCGGTTTTCGATATATAGGAAACTGCCATCATCCTTGGGGGGGAAACCACAAGAATATATCAGATTAAACTTTAAAATCAGACCAAAATGGAAATAAGGAATTTAGAACATACCGATTTTGAAACCATCTTTCACGGCTTTAAAAAAGCATTTGCCGATTATGAAATACATTTTGAGAAAGAAGAGGTGCGTTCCATGCTCAAACGGCGCGGATATAATCCACAATTATCATTTGCCGCCTTTGATAATGACGAAATTGTAGCATTCACCTTAAACGGAACAGGAACATTCAATGGTGTTCTTACTGCCTATGATACAGGGACTGGAACGATAAAGCAATATAGAGGACAGAGTATAGCCGGGAAAATCTTTACTCATTCCCTCCCTTTTCTCAAGGAATCGGGTATCAGCCAATACCTGTTGGAAGTCCTGCAAAACAACCAAAAAGCGATTGGCGTTTATCGCCGAATGAATTTTGAGGTAACACGAAAATTTGACTGTTTCAGACAAACGATTGAGCACATTGACAATCGAAAAGTAAACATAGACTGTATCATAGAGCAGGTTGATACCAATTCCATCAGACAGGCACAACGCTATTGCGACTTTAGTCCTTCGTGGCAAAACAGCTTTGAATCCATTGAAAGAGGGATATCCGAGCTGACGTGCCTTGGGGCTTTCTTGGACGGGAAGATGGTTGGCTACTGTGTGTTTGACATTCATACAGGTGATTTGACTCAAATAGTCGTTCTAAGCGAATATCGCAGGAAAGGAATAGCCTCCCGATTATTGCAAGAAGTCATAGCGCGTCTGAAAACAGACTTCATCAAAGTCTTGAACATCAGTTCCGACAATCCAACCATGCCTGTTTTTCTCAAAAGCAAGAACATTCCCTTGGCAAGCAAACAGTTTGAAATGGTATTACCTCTTTAACAATAATGATACAGACTATGAGAAAAGTAATACTTTATATTGCCGTCAGTTTGGATGGCTATATCGCTGATGGCAAAGGTGCCGTTGATTGGATAGGCGGACATGATGAAAACGTAGAGATGGAAGATACCTTTACACCATTCTTCAGTGGCGTGGATATGGTCATTATGGGAAGAAAGACCTACAACCAAATTGTGACCGAACTTTCACCCGACCGATGGCCCTATGAGGGAGCAACGACCTACGTCTTGACCCATCACAAAGAAACTGACAACACAAAAAATATCTGTTTCAAGAATATAGATGTGTGCCGATTTGTTGAAGAGTTGAAGCAGAAATCAGGTAAAAACATTTGGATTTGCGGAGGTGCAGAGGTGGCGCAGCAACTCATATCAAATAATCTGATAGATACTTATCATCTGGTTGTCATTCCGGTTATTTTGGGTGGAGGCATCAGTTTATTTGGTGGTTTTACCCGAAAGATTGACTTGACTTTGGTTGAAACTAAGAAATACAATGGAATAGTGGAGGTAATATATAATCAGAAACAAATTTAGATTATCATTCACGTTCTTTACCCGACAAAGGACAAAACCAATTACCTACAGGCTTGACAGAAATAGGAGCGAACTGTTTTATGAATTAAATGAATAATCTTTGATGATTTAATTTTCATTGCCGACACACTTCGTCTGTTATCCGGCAATACCTGTCGCTTCAACATATGGGCCAGTTCCGTGTTGTCCAGTACGCCGTTAATCCGTTCGGCGCCTGTCCCGTACAGATAGACGGGCACCATCGCTGCCGTATGTCCGCCGGTGCTGAAACAGTACTCGATCCCGGCCTCCTCGTGCTCGAAATCGACATTGGCCGAAGGAATCGAAAGACCGCCCGTTTCGTGATCGGCCGTAACGACCACGAGCGTCCCGGGATGCCGGTCGGCGAAATCCATCGCAGCGGCAACCGCCCGGTCGAAATCACGCATCTCCGCCAGGACGCCTTCGGCATCGTTATCGTGAGCCCGCAGATCGATCTGGGATCCTTCGACCATCAGAACAAAGCCCCGATCGCGCTCGCCGGCTTCTCGCAACAGAATCTCCAGCGCCTTGCGGGTCGCCCGCTCCAGATAATCGCCCCGCCCCTCCGACATTTTCGGCAGGTGACCGTCGGCAAAGAATCCCATCACAGGTCCCCGGCTCAAGGTATCGAGCTGCGAGGGATCGGTCAGCACCCGGAAACCGCGATCCCGAAGGCGCTCGATGCCCGGTACACCGTCCTCCCGCTCCGACGCTTCGGCATACTTCAATCCGCCGCCGAAGGCCACCGTCAAGTCGCTTCCGGCCAGTTGATCGGAAATTCGCTGATACTGTCGCCGATAAGGCACATGGGCATAGAAAGCGCCGGGCGTAGCGTGTTGCAGAGTACTGGTAACGACGATCCCCGCCGGCATCCCGGCTCGGATCGCATCCGCCATAATCGACTCCGCAGCCGTCGAATCGGGCAGCACACCGAGCATACCGTTGCCGGTCTTATGTCCCGTCGCCAGCGCCGTACCGGCCGCTGCGGAGTCCGTCACCCGGTTGTTGGCTGAATAAGTAGTAATCAATGCGATGTTCTGCGCCCGGTCGAAAGCGGTCGTACCATATCCCTCCTCGAGCATCAACATCGACACGTGACTCAATCCCATACCGTCCCCGATCAGATAGATCAGGTTCCGAACCGGCAACGTGTCGGCTGCGGGAACGATTTGCGACGGTCGAAGGTCCAGTTTACGGGCGACCTCCCCGCCTCCTATCCCGACGGCATAGGCCGCCGACAACAGGACGAGCATGGTAATTACAATTTTTTTCATAACAAATAATATATATTCTTTTGATGCGACTTTTCAAATTTACGCATTTCCGACACGCCGTTTCGAACTTTCTTTGTATTTTAGCAAAAATTTAACCTGATTATATAGCTCGATTACCGACCTGCTCCGGCTCGAAACCGACCGATATGCTTCGACGAAAAGTCGAAACTCTTCCCGGGAAGAAGGTCAGAACGAAACGACACCCCGCAGGATCGAGGGCTGCCTGCCGAGATCAACAAAAAACGGTCGTGGTACTCGAAATATATAACAGCCTAATTCAATACCAGCCATGGATGTTAAAATCGCTTCGGACTGGAAAGAGATTCTTTCCGAAGAGTTCGAAAAACCCTATTTCCGAGAACTCACCGACTTCGTACGGCAAGAATACGCTTCCCGCCGGATATTCCCCAGAGGAAGCAACATTTTTCGTGCCTTCGACAAATGCCCGTTCGACAAACTCAAAGTGGTAATCATCGGACAGGACCCCTATCACGGCGAAGGACAGGCCAACGGACTCTGTTTCTCCGTGGCGGACGGCGTGCCGTTCCCACCCTCGCTGCAGAACATCTTCCAGGAGGTAGCCGACGACACCGGCTCGCCGATTCCCACGAGCGGCAACCTCGACCGCTGGGCCGAACAGGGCGTGCTGCTGCTCAATGCCGTGCTGACGGTCCGGGCGCACGAAGCGGCCTCCCACGCAGGACACGGCTGGGAAACTTTCACCGATGCGGTCGTGCGGGCCATCGCACAGCGCAAGCAAGGCATCGTTTACATGCTGTGGGGAAGTTACGCCCAGCGCAAAGGCGCCATCGCCGATCCCCAGCGCAACTGCATCCTCAAAGCCGTCCATCCCTCCCCGCTGTCGGCCTACCGGGGATTTTTCGGCAGCAAACACTTTTCCCGGGCCAACGAATATCTGCAAAGCATCGGAAAGGCACCGATTTTGTGGTAAGCATAATAACTTCTAAAACCTGATTATACGCGTTAGAGTACCTCTCTGAAAGCACAGCGACCCAAGCCCTCTCCGAGAAGAGGATTTAGAAAGGGCTGCATTGCAAATGCGGGCACAGGCCGCGAATAGCGCCCCTCGAATTCAATGCTGCGACCGTCGGATAAGGATACATTGCAAAATATAATCGCCACCATAAAAATATGCTGCAACCACTTAAGATTACTCTCGTCATCTGTTACACGGTCCTGGTACTATCCGTAGCGGGGGTCCTGCTATCGGGCATATTGGGACGGCTCGAATGGCTGGCTCTTTGCGCCGTCTGTGCTCTCGCGTTGCTGTCCATCACCCTGGTCTTGGGTAAAAACCTGCGCATCCAGCGTATGATGACCGAAGACGAATATTCCGACGACAGGTAATCGCCCCGCACCGACTGTCACCGGCGACAATTGCAAAACAAAGTTCGGAAATGGAATAAAAAAGCCGGAACTTCATAAAGTTCCGGCTTTATCATAAACGGGGTTCTCTATCCCAGATAAGATTTCAGCAACTTGCTGCGGGAGGAGTGACGCAGACGACGGATCGCCTTCTCCTTGATCTGGCGTACACGTTCGCGCGTCAGGTCGAATTTTTCGCCGATCTCTTCGAGCGTCATTTCCGAACAGCCGATGCCGAAGAAATATTTGATGATATCCCGCTCGCGCTCGGTCAGCGTTTCCAAGGCACGATCCACCTCGGTCGAGAGCGACTCGTTAATCAACCCTCTGTCGGCATTGGGCGAATCGGGGTTCACCAACACATCGAGCAGGCTGTTGTCCTCGCCGTCGGCAAAAGGCGCATCCACCGAAACATGGCGGCCGGCGACACGCAGCGTATCGGTCACCTTCTCCTTGGGAAGCTCCAACTCGTTCGCCAACTCCTCGGGCGAAGGGGTGCGCTCGTGCTCCTGCTCGAAACGGGCGAAAGCCTTGTTGATCTTATTGAGCGAGCCTACCTGATTGAGCGGCAGGCGCACGATACGCGACTGCTCGGCCAGAGCTTGCAGGATCGACTGACGAATCCACCACACGGCATACGAAATGAACTTGAAACCCCGGGTTTCGTCGAACTTCTCCGCAGCCTTGATAAGACCGAGGTTTCCCTCGTTGATCAAGTCGGGCAGACTGAGGCCTTGATTCTGATACTGCTTGGCCACCGACACGACGAAACGCAGATTGGCTTTGGTGAGCTTCTCCAATGCCTCCTGGTCACCCTTCTTGATTCGCTGGGCAAGTTCCACCTCCTCCTCAACCGTAATGAGCTCCTCCTTGCCGATTTCCTGCAGGTACTTGTCCAAAGACGCGCTCTCACGGTTGGTGATGGACTTCGTAATTTTTAACTGACGCATATTTAATTTTATAAGAATGTTCTTAAACTACGGCAATAAAAAACGGTAAAACATACCCGGCTTTCCTGGCGCTCTCCCTATTCGACAAGCACATAGCTCGCCGAACGTCCGTCGGGATATACTCCGTCAATGCTGCGAACCTTATCGGTCATCCGCTGCATATCGGAGAGCGAACGCACGGACTTGTCGTTGATGTGGGTAATCACGAATCCCGGTCTTACCCGTGCCTTCGACAGAATACCGTTCGCCTTGATTGCCAGCACTTCCACACCGCCTCTGATCTCCAGTCGGCGACACAGACGCTCATCGGCCGTGGCGAACTTTCCGCCCAAAACTTCCATCACATCGACGTCATCCCGCGTGAGGAGTTCCGTCTTACCTGCTTTATTACGCAAGGTCACCTCGATTTGTTTCATCGAACCCGACCTTTTTATCATTAATTTTACCTTGTCGTTGGGACGGTGCTTGCCGATCTGCTCCTGAAGCGTCGCAGCCTCGTTCAACTCCACGCCATCGACCGAAAGAATCACATCTCCCTTGCGGATACCGGCCTGCGAGGCAGCGCCCCCTTCGGACACACTGGCGACATAAACGCCGCCCAACTCCTCGATACCCGTTTCCTCGCCCATCTGATCGATGAAATTCTGATCTATGGGGCGGAATGCCAGACCTAACAGAGCCCGCTGCACGACGCCGTACTCCTTGAGATCCACGACCACCTTTCGAACGATCGTTTCGGGGACCGCGAACGAATAACCGACATAGCTGCCCGTCATCGTCTTGATTACGGTATTGATACCGACCAGTTCGCCGCGCGTATTGACCAACGCACCGCCCGAATTACCGGGATTGACGGCCGCATCCGTCTGGATAAACGACTCGATGCGGAATTCGCTCGGAATAACATCCAACTGACGCGCTTTGGCACTCACGATACCGGCCGTAATGGTCGATTGCAGGTTATAGGGCGATCCGATGGCCAGCACCCATTCGCCCAACCGGAGCGAATCCGAACTGCCGAAAGGCAACGTAGGCAGGTCCTCGGCCTCGATCTTCACCAGCGCCACATCCGTCGTGGGGTCGGTACCGATCACCTTGGCGTCGAACGTGCGGCCGTCGCTCAGCTTCACGCGAAGGCGCGTAGCCTCGTCCACCACATGGTTGTTGGTCACGATGTAACCGTCTGCGGAAATAATCACGCCGGATCCTCCGCCCCGACGCTCCTGTGTCGAAGGGCCGCGCCGGCCCTGCTGGGGAATACCGAAAAATTCGAAAAACGGATCGTACTGCCGCTCGGGAACTTCGATCTCCTGAACCACCTCGATATTCACGACGGCCTTGACAGCATTCTCGGCAGCATACGTAAGATCCGGATACTGCTCGGCCTGATACGAAGTGAAATGGGTTCCCGCCTGAGAAAAGGGGTCGTCAGACACTGCCCCGCTCTGCGGCGTAACAACATGCGTGCCGTTCTTTTCGGCCGGCGATAAAATACTCCAGGCGACGACACCGCCGGATGCGGCGCCTGCGGCAATCATACCTAATAATAACAATGCCTTTTTCATAATCCAATATTGAAATAATTTAACTGGTTTTATTACGGAGGCAATTTTATTCCATAGGCTGTTTCTGTTTGAGCGTTTCTATTTAGTTACAGAACGCCCAGAAAAGACGATTATTGTGTTTCCTGCTTTTAGACGTGTCGCGAAGCGAAAACTCCGCCGTCGGCACACAGAATAATTCACCCGAGCCCAAATCCTGAATCTGCCGACCTTGAACGTAACCCGATAGATACCAAGGCCCTATAAGACGGCACCTATTTTTCGTAAGATAATATGGGGAATAAGTTTTTATTCCCCGTTTTTTATGTTTACCTTTGCAGTCCTCGCCGATCGGCGGGGAATGTGGAAAGATTTGACTGATTGCAAACCACAATAAAAAATAGCTAAAACAGCTTTTTTATTCCAGCAGCCAATTTTTCCCCATTTTATACGTTTAACTTCCAAAATAAATGTAAAATGGGATTTTTATTTACGTCGGAGTCCGTGTCCGAAGGACACCCCGACAAAGTTTCGGATCAGATTTCCGATGCCATTCTCGACGAATTCCTTCGTCACGACTCCAACTCCAAAGTAGCCTGCGAAACGCTCTGCACCACCGGTCTGGTCGTCGTCGCGGGCGAAGTGCGTTCGAGCGCCTACGTCGATATCCAGCACGTAACACGCCGCGTAATCAACCGTATCGGTTATACCAAAAGCGAATATCAGTTCGACGGTAATTCCTGCGGCGTGCTCTCCGCGATCCACGAACAGTCTCCGGACATCAACCAGGGTGTCGTACGCGAGGCCGAAGAAGAACAAGGCGCGGGCGATCAGGGCATCATGTTCGGCTATGCGTGCAACGAAACGCGCGAATACATGCCTGCGACGCTCATCCTCTCGCACGTCATTCTCAAGGAACTGGCCGTCATCCGCCGCGAAGGGCAGGTGATGACCTACCTGCGTCCCGACGCCAAGTCGCAGGTAACGATCGAATACGACGAACAGACGCACCGTCCGCTGCGCGTACATACCATCGTGGTTTCGACCCAGCACGACGATTTCATCCCCACGAGCAAGGGCGTCACCGAGAAGATGGCCGAAAAACGCATGCAGGAGAAGATCCGCGAGGACGTGCGCACGATCCTCATTCCACGCGTCAAGGCCCGTCTGGAACGCGCCAAGGATAAGTTGGCGCGACTGATCGGCGACGACTATATCCTGCACGTGAATCCCACGGGCAAGTTCGTCATCGGCGGCCCGCACGGAGATACGGGACTCACGGGCCGCAAGATCATCGTCGATAGCTACGGCGGACGCGGTGCCCACGGCGGCGGCGCCTTCTCGGGCAAGGACTCCTCGAAGGTGGACCGTTCGGCAGCTTACGCAGCCCGCTACATCGCCAAGAACATGGTGGCGGCCGGGATCGCGGACGAAATTCTCGTGGAGTTGAGCTATGCCATCGGGATCGCCGAACCGATCTCCGTCTTCGTCGATACGCACGGTGCGGTATGCAGCCGCAATCCGAAACTCGCGGACATGACCGACGGGGAGATCGCCCGCCGTATCGCCAAGCTCTTCGACCTGCGTCCGGCGGCTATCGTGAAGAAATTCGGCCTCAAAAACCCGATCTTCGAAGCGACGGCATCCTACGGACATTTCGGCAACCGCCCCTACACCCGCAAGGAGAAAGTGTGGGAGGACGGCCGCGAGGTGGAACGCGAGATCGAATTCTTCGGCTGGGAAAAGCTCGATGCCGTCGATCTGATCAAGCAAGAGTTCGGACTATAACGCGACCGACCGCACAAGTAAAAAGTCCCCTTTTCGGGGACTTTTTGTTGTTAGCTCCCGATGGAATCGAACCACCGAATTCTTTCGGGCTTCTCAAACCGAAAAACAAACTTCGCGACGGTCGTTCCATGCAGGTCCCCGAACCGCCCGGCAATACACCGCGAGGGCCGTGAACTATTTGTTCACAGCCCTCGCAGCCTTTTAATATGATTCAATTAACCCAATAACATACGATCCCTGTTCCTCAACTCCGCCGTAATGTCCTTCATTTCGCCGTCCGTCACCCGGTAAAGCCGCTGGTTCGTCGAAGCGGAATCCAAGCCTCCCAAATGTGCGACATACGGTCCCAGCTTGATATAATCAAAACTGCGCGGGTCGATACCTGCGGCCAATTCAGAACGCCCCGAATACCAGCCTGTCTTCAGCCGGCCCTCGGTCGCAGCCCGCACACAGGCGCTCCAATGCGCGACATCGCCGGGCGCTGCATCGCCTCCCATAAAACAAACGCAGGTAATCGCATTTCCGTATCCCGACAACAAACTATTCAGCAAATTATCGTCCAGCGGCTCCCCGACCTCTTCCCACAGATGGGGACTGTGACACCCGGCGCACCGGTTCGGACACCCCGAAAGATTCAGAGCGAGGGTCACTTCGCCCGGAATCTCCTGGAACACCACATCAAAGCTGGCCAGGCGTAGCATAGTGACGACGCGCGGCCTCCTGCTGCCGAGCTTGAGAGAAGTTGCTGACACGCTTCATATAACCGATGATACGGGTCAGATAATCGAGATTCCTGCCGTTGCATTTCGGACACGCCTTGAGGTTGCGCTTGTCGATATGCCCGCAATCGTTGCAGACCGTATTCGGGATGTTGAACGTGAAATAGTTGCATCCCTCCTGCGAAGCCACGCGCAACAGGTGGCGGTACTGCTCCCGGCTCAAATGTTCCTGCAGGTTCATGTGCAGGGCCGAGCCGCCCGTGAGGTGCTCGATGTATTTGCGGCCGTGCAGTCGGAACTTGTCCACGATGTTGAGCGATTCGTCCTCGACGATGTAAAAATAGCTGTTGTAACAGTCGCGCCCCACCTTGTAGCCGTCGCGCTTGTCCCATTTGGCATGCTTCACTCCCACGTTCTCCGCCGGAATCATCTCGCAGTTGAACATCACCTCCTTCGAGCGGTACTTCTTGTTGTACTTTTCGATCATTCCGAGAATTTCCTGCGTAAAACGTTCGTAATCGGGATTGTCGTTGATCGGAATGCCGAGAAATTCGGCCGCTTCGACCAGTCCGTTCACACCGATAGTGAGGTACTGGCGCGACATATTGATATAGCCCGCATCGAACAGGGGCAGCATCCCCTTCGACTGCATGTATTTCAGGTTCTCGTTGTAGGCCAACTGCACCTTGTGCACCAGATCGACCACCTCCTCGAGGAAGAACTGATAGGGCATACCCTTACGTGCGGCGTACTGGATGCAACGGTTCAGGTTGATCGTCAGCACGCTCTTCGAGCCGGTCGATACGCCTCCGGCGCCGAGCGTGTAGCTGAACCCGTTGTCCGTAATTTCGTTGCGCAGGCGGCAGCAGCTCGAAAGCGAATCGGCATTGTCGCTCATGTAGGTAAAGAACGAATGTCCCTCGGCATACATTTCGGCCGTGAAATCGCCCCACTCCTTGTCCTTCACGTCACCGTTTTCCGTGAGTAAAGCCATCGTTTCGACCGGGAAGGTCAGCACGGTGCGGGTCCGTTCGCGGTTGAACCACTTCATGAAACGCTTTTGCAGCCAGCTGAGCGACTCCCAGTCGGGCTTGCTGCCGTCGGGGAAGAGGAAATTTCCGAACAGGCTCTCGAAATAGTAGCGGTCGTAGTAAGCCACGTTCCAGAACACGGCCTGGAAATTCCGCGCTCCGGTCGGCTGGTTGATCGAATAGACGATCTGTTCGAAACAATCGGTGATGACCTTGTCGATCGTGCGCCGTTTCTTCGAGAGATCGACCACCTCGTCCGCCCGTTTGAAATAGTCGGTGCCGTACTCCTGGCCGATAAAATAGTTCATATACATCAGAAATTCGGGTGTGGCGCAGGCGCCGCTGAGCATACTCGACACGATAAAAACCATATTCACGAAGCCGCCGCAGAATGACTTGAGGTTGGTCGGGGCTTTCGAATTGCCCCCGATCGAAATCGTTCCTCCGATGAGCCAGGGATACATCGTAATCGAAGCGCAATAGTTGGCCAGCGAAGTTTCGTCGTTTTTGTAGATGAAATGGTCGTTCAGCATTTCGATATACTTGTCCGCCAACTCCTTGCCGTACATCTCCTTGAGGCGGTCGGTGAGCATGCGGCGGTTCAGGCGGATGAAATTCGATTTGGGCAGCTCGCCGATGAGCGTAGCCATGTTCTTGTTCTCCACGTTGGCATTGGCGTCGAACTTGCTTCCTGTCGCGGCGTTCGAAGCATCGCAGTACTCCATGAGGAACTGCAACTTGTCGCGCACCTCCCGATCCTCGGTATGCCGCTGGCGATAAAGCATATAAGCCTTGGCTACCGTGTAGTAACGCTCGGCCATGAGCGCGACCTCCACCTGGTTCTGGATCTCCTCGACCGAGATGCCGTCGGTCACGCTGACCCGGCTCAGGATGTTGGTGATCACGTCCTGCGTAGCGAAACTCCCGACCGAAAGGAATGCCTTGGCGATCGCCCGCTGAATCTTCTCCATCGAAAACGCCTCCCGCGTTCCGTCCCTCTTGACAATGAATGTTTCCATAACGATTAAACTTCTCCTCAAATATTATATTATTATACTCATACTTTCAACGCTCGAATTCCCCACACCGATAACTCCACCGACGGAAATTCGGCCGATTCCGACCCGGCTCGACGGCAACAAATATCAGCCGCCGGGCTTTCTCCGCAGAAACACGACAAGCCGCACGTTCCGAGCCATACCGTACGCCTTCGTCGGTCATATCGGTTGTCGTCCGATCCGACGACTTTTTACCGACCCTTCGGAAAAACCGAAATACACCTCTTCTGAACGACGGATTCGCAGCGATCCGACCCGATACGACACAGGCAGGAATGGAATTTACAGAACCGGCAATAGATACGACGAAGCACCCGAAACCGTTCCGACGCTTTTCACCCGAAAGCAACGAATCTCGTCCCGGTACGGCAGGTCTTCTGACTTGTTCCGGACGGCACGCCTTCCCGGCCCGAACGGCCAGTGGCAGAGAGAATGTACCGCCCAAAAGAAACTTACAGCTACGGGGATAGTTCCTGACTTTCACAGGATTCCCTTTTAATCCCGGTGGATTCGCCCTCCACCTCGGGAACCGATACCGAAAACAAATATAGGGTTTAATCGCATTCGATGGTCCGCCCCTCCGGCATTTTATGGAAAAGTTATCAACAATAACAGGAAAAGGCCGCCCCGAGGCACTCTGTCCACGATCCGATTTGAAAGCTGCACCCGTTCTTCCCCGAACATCGCCGGACAAGTCTTCGGGAAACCCGACGGGTGCAAAAAACAGCGGAAAGACCCGTGAAAAAATCAACGGGAGAACGACGGAACAAACAGAAGACAGGCCCGGACGCCTATCGGCATCCGGGCCTGTCTTCTATCCGTTTTACAACCGGCTTATTTACTGATCAACTTCTTCACCTCTTCATATACCGTCTGGCCGTTGTAACCGAACTTCTCGTCGAGGACCTTGTAGGGTGCCGAATAACCGAAGTGATCCAGACCGTGAATCATACCGTTTTCACCTACCAGTCCCAGCAATGTCACGGGCAGACCCGACGTAAGGCCGTAACGCACCACACCCTGTGGCAGAACGGTCTGCTGATAGGATTTGGGCTGGTCGCGGAAAAGTCCTTCGCTCGGCACGCTCACGATACGGACCGCGATTCCCTCCTTCGAAAGCAACTCGGCACCTTCGACCAGCGTAGCGACTTCGGAACCCGAAGCGAGCATCACCACAGCCGGTTTGGCGGCATCGACTACGATATAGGCGCCTTTCGAAAGCTGGGCAGCCTCCTCACGGCGGCTGTGATTGAGTGCGGGCAGATTCTTAATATTTTGCCGCGACAGGATCAGCGCGACGGGACGATGCTCCTCGATCGCCAATTTCCAGGCTGTGACGGTTTCCTCGCCGTCGGCCGGACGCAGCACCAACATAGAACGCTCCCCCCGGTGATTCTTCAAATGTTCCATCAGACGGATCTGAGCCTCGTGCTCGACGGGCTGGTGCGTCGGACCGTCCTCGCCCACACGGAACGAGTCGTGCGTCCAGATATAGATTACATGCAGGTGCATCAGGGCAGCCAGACGCACGGCGGGTTTCATATAGTCCGAGAAGACGAAGAACGTACCGCACGCCGGAATCACGCCCCCATGCAGCGCCATACCGTTGGCAATGCAGGCCATCGTCAGCTCCGAAACGCCTGCCTGGAAAAACTTGCCCGAAAAATCACCCTTCGAGAAGGCTTTGGTTTTCTTGAGGTAGCCGTCCGTCTTGTCCGAATTGCAGAGGTCGGCCGAGGCGACGATCATATTTTCGATCCGCTCCGCATAGAAGGAGAGCACCGAAGCCGAGGCGGCGCGGGTCGCACCGTCGGGTTTGATCTCGAGTCCCTTGTAGTCCATCTCCGGCACCTTGCCCGAGAGGAAAAGATCGAGTTTGCGGGAGAGCTCCTTGTGCTCGGAACGCCACGTCTTCTCCCTCTCGCGCTGCGTGCGCACCCATTCACGAAGCTCTTCGCGGCGGGCGTCGAACACCTTGCCGCTCTCGGAGAAGATCTTGAACGGATCCTCCGCATCGCCGCCCAGGTTGCGGACGGTAGCGGCGAAATCGGCTCCGGCAGCCGTCAGCGGCTGACCGTGCGTCGAAACCTTGTCCTCGAAGCTCGATCCGTCGGCCGCAACCGCACCCTTGCCCATGACCGTACGGCCGATGATAAGCGTCGGACGCTCCTTTTCGGCATTGGCAGCGGTAAGAGCTTCGCGGATCTGCTCTACGTCATGGCCGTCGATGGTGATGACGTTCCAGCCCCACGCCTCGTATTTCATCGCTACGTTCTCGGTATCCACCTCATCGACCTTGGTCGAAAGCTGAACGTTGTTCGAGTCGTAGTACATGATCAGATTGTTCATCCCCAAGTGGCCGGCGATGCGGCCCACGCCCTGCGACACCTCCTCCTCGATACCGCCGTCGGAGATGTAGGCATAGGTCTTGTGGGACTGCCACTCCCCGAAACGAGCCGCGAGGAACCGCTCGGCGATCGCGGCGCCCAGCGCCATGGCATGCCCCTGGCCCAGAGGACCCGACGTATTCTCCACACCGTGCAGCACGTCCACTTCGGGATGGCCCGGCGTGACGCTGCCCCACTGCCGCAGGTTACGCAAATCCTCCACCGTATAGGTTCCGGCCAGCGCGAGAGTCGAGTAGAGCATCGGCGACATGTGTCCCGGATCGAGGAAGAAACGGTCCCGGAAAGGATAATCCATCTGATCCGGATCGTAGCGGAGGAATTCGGTGTAAAGTACTGCCATGAAGTCCGCGCCGCCCATTGCGCCGCCGGGATGTCCCGATTTGGCTTTCTCGACCATCGCTGCAGACAGGATACGGATGTTGTCTGCAACGCGCGTGAGTTCGGATTTAGTAACCATAAGAGATTGTATGCTTTTATATTTTTTATGTATTGGCCTCACAGCCCGGGCCGACATTCGGCGCCCATCCCGGACGAATCGGCCGAATATGCACAACTCGGCCCGTTACCGGCAGAAAATATATGGAAACGAAGGACGAAGCCGAAGATCTTCCTTCTTTCCTCATTCTGCTCGTTCGGATCGAACGAGCGCGACTGCACACCGGTCCCCCGCCGCAGTCCCGCGTTCGGTGGTACAAATTTAATACAAATCCGGTCTATCCGACCTGCTTGAGCGCCAAAAATTTCTTCTTTTCGAACTTTTCCCGGGCATAAGGCAAGGTCACTTCGAAGCGGCGCTCTCCCGAAGAGGGGATATCGAACATCGTGTCCATCATGATCGCTTCGCAGATCGAACGCAATCCCCGGGCACCGAGCCGGTACTCGATGGCTTTATCGACGATATAGTCCAACACCTCGTCGTCGAACACGAGCTTCACGCCGTCCATCTCGAACAGCTTTTCATACTGCTTGATGATGGCATTTTTGGGCTGCGTGAGGATCGAACGCAGGGCCTCGCGGCCGAGCGGCTCCATATAGGTCAGCACCGGCAGGCGGCCCACCAGTTCGGGAATCAGACCGAACGACCTGAGGTCCTGCGGCATAAGGTATTGCATGAGGTTGTTGCGGTCCACGGAATCGGCATTCATCCGTCCGTAACCCATCGCCCGGGTGTTGAGCCGCTGGGCGATCTTCTTCTCGATGCCGTCGAACGCTCCGCCGCAGATGAACAGAATGTTGCGCGTATCGACCTGCACGAACTGCTGTTCGGGATGCTTGCGCCCGCCCTGGGGAGGAACATTGACCACCGTACCTTCCAGAATCTTCAGCAAAGCCTGCTGCACACCTTCACCCGACACGTCGCGCGTAAGCGACGGATTGTCGCTCTTGCGGGCGATCTTGTCGATTTCGTCGATAAAGACGATCCCCCGCTGGGCCAGCTCCACGTCGTAGGAAGCCACCTGCAACAACCGCGAGAGAATACTCTCGACATCCTCGCCCACGTATCCCGCCTCGGTAAGTACCGTAGCGTCCACGATAGTGAAGGGCACGTTCAGCAATTTGGCGATCGTGCGGGCCATCAGCGTCTTGCCGGTACCCGTCGGGCCGACCAGCAGGATGTTCGACTTGTCGAGCTCCACTTCGCTCGCCTCGCCCGAAGCATGCAGCAGCCGCTTGTAGTGATTATATACGGCCACCGACATATAGCGTTTGGCATCGTCCTGCCCGATCACGTACTGATCCAAAAACTCCTTGATTTCATTGGGCTTGAGCAAATCCTCGAATTTCAACGAGGTATTCTTCTTCTCCTTGCGACGGGATGCGGCTTCGTCATGCAGCACATCGTTGTCGATGAGCATCTGGTATCCTTTCGCAATACATTTGCTGCAAATATTGCAACCCTTGGACGAACTCAACAGGATCGCACCATCGCGGCGTTTGGCCCCGCAGAACGAACACGCATCGCTCTCGTTGCCGTAAAGGTCTTCTCCGTAATTTTTAGCCATAGGTCTTTAGTTTTCCTTCGAATTTCGTTCCCGGTCCCGGTCGAACTTTCGGACGAGCCTCTGCCGGGATAAAGTCGAAAACAAACTCCCGCCATCATCTCTACCCGGCCGTCGATCGGCCTCGTTCCGACTTCGCACACCGGAAATATCGAACCGGGTTCTTCATTTATTCCGCTCGGCCTATCGAGCGCCCCGCTCTGCCTCCGCTGATCGGAAACGATACATTTTCTCTCCCGAAATCGACCGTCCCCTGCAGATTGAAACAGAAATATTATCCCCGCTTGGTCAGCACCTCGTCGATCAGCCCGTACTCCTTGGCCTCCCGAGCCGACAGCCAATAATCGCGGTCGGCATCCTTTTCGATCTTCTCGATCGGAGCGCCCGAATGGGCCGCAATGATCTCGTACAGCTCCTGCTTGGTCTTGCGGATCTCGCGGGCCGTGATCTCGATGTCCGACGCCTGCCCCTGAGCCCCGCCCAGCGGCTGATGGATCATCACCCGCGAATGAGGCAGCGCCGAGCGCTTGCCTGCAGCACCGGCGGTCAGCAGCACGGCGCCCATCGAAGCGGCCAGTCCCGTACAGATGGTCGCCACATCGGGCTGCACCAGTTGCATCGTATCGTAAATTCCCAGACCGGCCGTCACCGATCCGCCCGGGGAGTTGATATAAATCTGGATGTCCTTTTCCGGGTCGGCCGACTCCAGGAACAGCAGCTGTGCCTGGATGATATTGGCCGCATCGTCGTAAATCGGAGCCCCCAAAAAGATGATGCGATCCATCATCAAACGCGAAAAGACGTCCATCGTCGCCACGTTCAACTGGCGCTCCTCGATGATCGTCGGCGACACGTAGGCCGCGTACTGCGAGCGGAAATCATGCAGTTTCAGACTATTGATACCGCAATGCCGGGTGGCGTATTTTTCAAATTCATTCATAACCGAACAGTTTGCAAGTTAATAAAAAACATCGGAAGCCGGTTCAAAAATTTTTCCGCGACTTGCCTCCGGTCCTACTCGATTTCCCGTACCCGGCCAACACACGATGCAGGCTCGAATCCGGCAAAAACGAGGGAAGAAGCAAAAAACAGAAGTATGACTACTAAACAGACTTTGAGGGAGTGATTGCAAAAATCAAACCCTCAAAGCTCTGATCGGATACCAATTTTCCGCTGTTTCTTAAATCTCCTTGGCCAGTTTTGCGAACTCTTCGGCAGAAACGGCCTTTTCGGTCACCTTGATCTTGGACTTCACGTCCTCGACCACCTTCATCTCATACAGCTTCTCGTAGATCTTCTGTCCCTGCTCGCGGTCCTCGAGAATCTTCTTGGCGTAATTGGCCAGCATATCTTCCGGAGCCGTCGGCAATCCGTATTGAGCGAACTGGGCCTGTGCCAACGCCTTGGCCTCTGCAGTAGCCTCTTCGGGGGTTACCGTAAGGTTATCCTGCTTGATGAAATATTTCTGGAGATAATTCCAAGTGAACAGTTTTACGAAAGCGTCGAAATCCTTCTCGATCTCCTCCTTGGTGAACTTGCCTTCGTTGATGACGTACAGCCAGCGCTTGAGGAACTCGACCGGCATGGTCAGCCCGGCTTTCTTCAACAGGAAATCACGCAACTGCAACGTGAACAGATAGTCGCTCTCGCGGCGCAGCTCTTTCGAAATTTCGGCATCGACGAACGCCTCGAACTCCTCGGCGGTTTTGACGTTGCCCGCAGGAAAAGCCATCTTGAAGAACTCCTCGTTCAGCTCCGGTTCCGCGAACTTGCGGATCTTGGTGATTTCGAGAGAAAATTCGGGTTTGATACCCTCCAATTCGTTCTCCTTGACCTGCAATACGGCGGCACGCTGCGCCGGAGTCTTGTAAAGCTCATTGACATTGACCTGCGTCTTGAACCCGACCTTCTTGCCGATGAAGGGCTTGCGCTCCTCCTCGTTCATCGAAATCAGTCCGACGTAAGCGCCCTCAATCTTCATATCACCGTTGTCGAGCGTCACCTCCAGCGCTTCGTCCGCCGTTACCTTGTCGGTATCCACCAGACGGCCGAAACGACGCAGGAAATTGCTGCGGTAATCGTCGTGCATCTTCTTATCGACCTTGATCGTGTAGTAGGTCATCTTATCTTTCGCCGACAGCTCGAGTTTCACCTCGGGAGCTTCGCCGATCTCGAAGATGAATTCAAATTCGGTCCCGTTCTCGAAATCGAAGTCGCCCTGCTCCTCCGAAGGGATCACGTCACCGACATAATCGATCTTCTGCTCCTGCAGGTAGTTGAACGCCGCTTCCGAAGCCTGGCGGTAAGCCTGCTCCGCAAGCACGCCCTTGCCGTACATCTTCTTGATCACGCCCATCGGCACCATACCGGGGCGGAAGCCCGGAATATTGGCCTTGCGTTTGTACTCACGCAGGGATTTTTCGACCGCATCGCCGTAATCCTTCTCGCCTACGGTCACCTTGATGAGCGAGTTATTCTGCTCGCGCTGTTCTCTTACGATATTCATATTTCAGTTGTTTTATACGTTACAGTTCGGGTCGGCAAAAGTACAAAATAATTCATTAGCAAGCAACAAACACCCGATAAATATCTCCGCACCGATCCGTTTTTCTTTCAGAAAGGGCTTCGGGGAAAAGCACCCGGACCGGCAGCCCCTCCGATCCGTAATTCGGGCGCCGAAATCGACGTCTTTTCCCGAAAAATAGCTATCTTTGTTGCCTATTATAATAAGGACATACCGGCTATAAACGGCCAACACCGCAGCCGGACAGAATATAAACGATACGAAATCCAATGACAAAAATCGTATGGATCGGACTGCTGGCGATGACGCTGGCCGCCTGCTCGGGACGCACGAAAACCCTCCGAACGGAAACCCCGGCCGCTACCCCCGCCGCGCCGCGCACCTACACCTACCGGGTCATCGAAAGCTATCCCCATTCGACCGACAGCTACACGCAGGGGCTCCTGTTCGCAGACGGAGTGATGTGGGAAGGTACGGGCGAATACGGACACTCCCGCCTGCAGCGCATCGACCTCGAAACAGGACGCACGGACGTAGTGGCTACGCTGCCCCGCAGCGAATTCGGCGAAGGCATCGCGCTGCTCGACGGCAAGATCTACCAACTGACCTGGGAAAACAACAAAGCCTACGTCTATGACGCGGCAACGGGCCGGCAGCTCCGCACTTTCGCCTATGCGGGCGAAGGATGGGGCCTCACGACCGACGGCGAGCGGCTCTACATGAGCGACGGCAGCGAATATCTGCGCATCCTCGATCCGGAAACCTTTCGGGTGCAACGCAGCGTGCCGGTCACCTTCCGGGGTGCCCCGGTACAACTGCTCAACGAACTGGAGTGGATCGACGGGAAGATCTGGGCCAATGTCTATGTCACCGACCAGATCGTCATCATCGACCCCGCCAGCGGCATCGTCGAAGGGGTCATCGACCTGCGCGGCCTGCTCCCGGACGAAGAGATCGCCCCGGATACCGACGTACTGAACGGCATCGCCTACGACGCGGCCTCGGAACGTATCTTCGTGACAGGCAAAAGATGGAGCAAACTCTTCGAAATCGAAATCATACCCCAATAAAATACCACACGACGTGACAAAAAACCGCGACATACGACACGAACTCGAACACCGCATCCTGCTGCTCGACGGCGGATTCGGCACGATGATACAGCAATACGGCCTGGACGAAGCCGACTACCGGGGCAAGGAGTTCGCCGCGAGCGAAAAACTTCTCAGAGGCTGCAACGACCTGCTGAACCTCACCCGTCCGGAAACAATCCGCGAAATCCACGAGAAATACCTCCAGGCCGGATCGGACGTAATTACGTCCAACACGTTCAACGCCAACTCCATTTCGCTGGCCGACTACGGACTGGCAGCGGAAGCGTACCGCATTAACCGGGTCGGCGCAGCCATCGCCCGCGAAGCGGCGGACGCCTTCACCGCCCGCAATCCGCAGAAGCCCCGCTTCGTGGGCGGCTCGATGGGCCCGACGAGCCATACGCTGTCGATGTCGGCGGACGTGGACAACCCCGGCGCCCGGGCTTTCACTTTCGAACAGCTCTCGCAGGCGTACTACGATCAGGCTCGGGGCCTGATGGACGGCGGCGCCGACCTGCTGATGCTCGAAACCGTCTTCGATGCGCTGAACGCCAAGGCAGCGATCTTCGCCATCGAAACCCTCTTCGCAGAACGCGGCATGCGACTGCCGGTCATCGTCTCCGGCACACTCACCTCGTCGGGCCGCACCCTGGCGGGACAAACCATCGAAGCCTTCTACACCTCCGTCGCACACGCCGAACCGCTGGCCGTGAGCCTCAACTGCTCGTTCGGCGCCAAGGCCCTGCTGCCCTACCTGGAGCGGCTGGCCGCTGTTTCGGAATTCCGCGTGGCGGTCTATCCCAATGCGGGTCTGCCGAACGTCATGGGCGGCTACGACGAGACGCCCGCGATGTTCGCCGCCGACGTAGAGGAATACATGCGGCGCGGCCTGGTCAATCTGGTGGGCGGCTGCTGCGGCACCACGCCCCTGCACATCTTCGAACTGGCGAAGATCGTGAACAACTACACGCCCCGCCCCCTGCCGCAGCGGCGGCACGTGACCTGCCTGAGCGGGCTGGAACAGCTTCGGATCGTTCCCGAAGCCAACTTCGTCAATGTCGGCGAGCGCACCAACGTCGCCGGCTCGGCCAAGTTCGCGCGGCTGATCCGCGAAAAAAATTACGAGGAAGCTCTCTCGGTGGCCCGCGCCCAAGTCGAAGCGGGCGCCAATATCGTCGATGTCTGCATGGACGACGGCCTGATCGACGGTCCCGAAGCCATGCGCGACTTCCTCAACCTGATGGGTTCTGAGCCCGAAATCGCCGCAGTACCCGTCATGATCGACTCTTCGAAATGGGAGGTGCTCGAAACGGGGCTCCGGGTGGTGCAGGGCAAGAGCGTCGTCAATTCCATCTCCCTGAAGGAGGGCGAGCAGGAATTTCTGCACCGCGCCCGCCTCATCCGCCGTTACGGAGCCGCCGCCGTGGTGATGCTCTTCGACGAGCAGGGACAGGCAGACACCTATGCCCGCAAGATCGACGTGGCGCAGCGAGCCTACAAGCTTCTCACCGACGACGGATTCCCCGCCGAAGACATCATCTTCGACCCCAACATCCTCGCGGTGGCCACCGGTATCGAAGCCCACGACGCCTACGCCCGGGACTTCATCGAAGCCGTCCGCTGGATCAAGCGAAACCTGCCCCACGCCAAGATTTCGGGCGGCGTGTCGAATCTATCGTTCGCCTTCCGGGGCAACAACGCCGTGCGCGAGGCCATGCATTCGGTGTTTCTCTACCACGCCATCCAAGCGGGTATGGACATGGCGATCGTCAATCCCCAGATGCTGCAAATCTACAGCGACATCGAACCGGGACTACTCGAACGGGTCGAGGATGTTATCCTCTGCCGCCGCGCAGACGCCGCCGAACGCCTCACGGAATACGCCTCGCAATTCACCAAAACCGGCGCGACGCAGACACAGCATACCGACGCCTGGCGCTCGGAGCCGCTCGGCAAACGCATCGAATACGCCATGCTCAAGGGCGTGGCCGACTACATCGAGCAGGACGCGCTCGAAGGCTACCGCACGCTGGGCTCGCCCCTGGCGGTGATCGACCAGTTGCTGATGCCGGCCATGGAGGTCGTAGGCAATCTGTTCGGGCAGGGCAAAATGTTCCTGCCGCAAGTGGTCAAGACCGCCCGCGTGATGAAAAAAGCCGTCGCCGTATTGACTCCCTACATCGAGCAAGGTTCCGAAGCGAACGCCAAGAGCGCCGGCAAGGTGCTGGTGGCTACCGTGAAAGGCGATGTACACGACATCGGCAAGAACATCGTGGCGGTAGTCATGGCCTGCAACGGCTACACGATCCGCGACCTGGGCGTGATGGTCGAATGTCCCCGCATCATCGACGAAGCCGTCGCCTGGGGCGCCGACGCGATCTGCCTGAGCGGACTGATTACCCCTTCGCTCGAGGAGATGATCCACGTCTGCGAAGAGCTGGAACGCCGGGGGTTGCAAATTCCCGTACTGATTGGCGGTGCGACCACTTCGGACGTACATACCGCCGTAAAAATAGCTCCGACCTACTCGGGCCCGGTGATCCATGCCGACAACGCCAGCCGCAACAACAAAATCCTCGGCGAACTTCTCGGCCCCGGCCGGGAGGAGTATCTGGCTCGCGTGCGCGAGGAGCAACAGGCCCTGCGCGACCAGTACCGCCGCCGCGAGGAGATCCGCACGATCCTCCCCTTCGGCCAGGTGCGCAAGCTGCGCGTCCCGAAACCCGCGTCCGAGATCGCCGTTCCGGCACACACGGGACGGCTGGTGTTTCCGGACGTAAATATCGCCGACGTGGAGCCGCTGATCGACTGGAACTTCTTCTTCCCGGCGTGGGGACTCAAGGGCCGCGTACCGGAGATCTTCGAAAACCCCGAACACGGCGCCGAGGCCCGCAAACTCTACGACGACGCGCAAAAGATGCTGGCCCGCATCCGCGAAGAAAAACTCCTCACCCTCCAGGGCGTAGCGGGTATTTTCGAAGCCGTCAGCCGGGGCGACGACATCGTGGTCACCGGCCCGAAAGACAAGAAATACATCCTGCCGATGCTGCGCAGCCAGGCCCCGGTCCGGGAAGCCCAGGCCCGCTGTCTGGCCGATTTCATCGCCGACGAAAAGGCAGGCAGGACCGACTATATCGGGGCCTTCGCCCTCACGGGCGGCATAGGGCTCAAGGAGCTGACCGAAAAGTTCCGCGCGGAGGGCGACGACTACAACGCCATCCTCTCGAAACTGCTGGCCGACCGCCTGACCGAAGCCCTCTGCGAATGGGTGCATATCTTCATCCGCCGCCAGATGTGGGGGTACGAAACCGGTCCGGCGCTCACGCCCGAACAGATCATCCGCGGCAAATACCGGGGCCGGCGCATGGCCTTCGGCTACCCGGCCTGTCCCGACCACTCGCTCAAACGCGAGGTCTTCGACCTGCTGGCCGCCGACAAGACGACCGCCATGCGCCTGAACGACAACTATATGATTACGCCCGAGGAGGCGCTCTGCGGCCTGTTCTTCGCCGACGCCGAATATTTCTCCGTCGGACGAATCGACCGAGAACAACTGGCCGACTACTCCGCACGCCGCGACATGGACACAGAAACGATCGAAAAACTGATACCCAATAACATCTGATGAATATTACGGATCTCATACAGGGCACTGTCGCTTCGCGCACGACCCGTTTCGCCTTCGAGCTGCTTCCGCCCCTGAAGGGGGACGGCACGCGCAGCGTCTTCGGAGCCATCGACCCGCTGATGGATTTCAACCCGGCCTACATCAACGTCACCTTCCACCGCGAAGCCCTCAAAGAGGACGTCCGCCCCGACGGAAGCCGCGAGTGGCACATCATGCGCCGCCGTCCGGGCACGGTCGGTATCTCGGCCGCGATCCGGCGCAAATACGACGTGGAGGTGGTTCCCCACCTGATCTGCGGCGGCTGGTCGAAATACGACATCGAGGATTCGCTGATCGACATGGATTTCCTGGGGCTGCACAACGTGCTGGCGCTGCGGGGAGACAAGCGGCAGAACGAACCCCGCTTCGTCCCCTACGCCCAGGGACACGCCCACGCCGCCGACCTGGTGCGCCAGATCCAGGCCATGAACCGGGGAGAATTTATCGACGGCGAAGTCGAGGAGTGCCACCACTCCAAGTTCTCGGTAGGCGTGGCGGGCTATCCCGAAAAGCATTTCGAGGCGGCGAACGCCCAAAGCGACCTCCAGTACCTCAAGGAGAAGGTCGATGCGGGGGCCGACTACATCGTAACCCAGATGTTCTTCGACAACAGCAAGTACTTCGATTTCGTGGAGCGCTGCCGCAAGGCGGGCATCACGGTACCGATCATCCCGGGCATCAAGCCGATCTCGACGCCCAAGCACCTGGAGATCCTGCCTCGCACCTTCAGCGTCAGCCTGCCCGAGGAGTTGGTGAAGGCCGTCCGGGCCTGCGGCGAGGACACACAGGCGGCCCGCGAGGTCGGGATAGAATGGGCGATCCACCAGGCCAAGGAGCTCAAAGCGGCCGGAGTGCCGATCATCCATTTCTACACGATGGGACGCACGGACAACATCCGCAAGATCGCCTGCAACGTGTTCTAATTCCGAATAGGGCAAAGTAATTGCTATTAAACACTTAACCATGACACCCGTAGAGTTTCGCCGCCACCTGCACCGCCATCCGGAGCTCTCGTTCCGCGAAACGGAGAGCGCCCGCTTCATCGCCGAAGCGCTCCGCGAGGCAGGCATCCCCTGCCGTCCGATCGCCGGAACCGGCGTACTGGCCAAAATCGAAGGACGCGGCGACCTGCGGCGGGCCGTCGTGCTGCGGGCCGACATCGACGCCCTGCCCATCCGCGAACAGAGCGGCGCGGCGTGGAGTTCCGAGAACGACGGAGTGATGCACGCCTGCGGGCACGACATCCACGCAGCGGTGCTCTACGGCACCCTGCTCCGGCTCTCCGCCGAGCGGAATTTCGAGGGTACTCTTTTCGGAATCTTCCAACCCGGAGAGGAATCGAATCCCGGCGGAGCCTCCAAAGTGCTGGCCGAAAACCCCTTCGAAGGCTATACGGTGCTGGCCGTCGTCGGCGAGCACGTCGAACCTGCACTGGACGCGGGCACGCTGGGCTTCCGCGCGGGCAAGTACATGGCCTCCAACGACGAACTGCGCCTCACGCTCGAAGGCGCGGGCGGCCACGCGGCCATGCGTGCCGAACACCGCGACACGGTGAGCGCCGCCGCACAACTGATCCTGCACCTCACGGCCCTGAACACGCCCGAACGGGTCGTTTCGATCGGCAAGGTCGAAGCTGCGGGCGCCACGAACGTCATCCCGGACCGAGTCTATATGGAGGGAACGATGCGCACCTTCGACGAACGGGAGCGGGCCGAAGTGAAACGCACGATCGAGGAACTCGCCGCTGCGAACGACGCCTCATACGGCGTACGAACCCGGGTACACTTCACCCCCGGCTACCCGTGCGTGGTCAATGACCCGGAGTTGATCCGGCAGGCCGTCGCACTGGCCGAAACCGAAGGGATCCCCTTTCAAATGCTGCCCCTGCGCATGACTTCCGAAGATTTCGGCTTCTACGGCACCCGCTACCCGGCAATCTTCTACCGCCTGGGCGTCGGTCCCGGAGCCGGAAAACTGCATACATCCACCTTCAACCCCGACGAGGCGGCCATTCCGACCGGCATCCGGTTCATGGAACTCCTCGCCCGTAACTATTTCAACCGATGAATAAACTGAAAAATACGAAGAAATCGGCCGCATTCGACCGCTCTTCGCTGATTATTAACCTGTTCCGGGAATTCCCAAACAACAAATTTTCCCTCAAGCACCTGGCTTCGGCCTCGGGCGGCGCCACCAAGGAAGGCCGTCTTCGCACCCGTGAAATTATCGCGGAACTGCTCGCCCAGGGCACTATCGAGGAGTGCGGGCAGGAAAAGTACCGTCTCAGCGGCAAGGAGCGTCCCCGCCAGGAGGGCATCGTACAGATGATCTCGACAGGAGCGATGTATATCCGCTCCGAGGAGTTCGAAAACGACGTATATGTCAGCCAGCGCAATTCGCTGAATGCTCTGGACGGCGACCGCGTGGAGTTCGTCATCACCCGCCGCTCCCACGCCGGGTCCCTCGAAGGCGAGATCACCCGCATCGTGGAGCGCAGCCGCAAGCAATACGTGGGCACGGCCGACGTGAGCGACCACGCCATCTTCGTCAAGATGGATCCCCGGCGCATGCCGATGGACGTCTATCTCTCCAAGCGGGACAACCCTAACGTACAGCACGGCGACAAAGTCGTGATCCGCATCACGGACTGGGCGCTGGGTTCCAAAAGCCCCGCCGGAGAGCTGGTCGAGGTATTGGGCCGCGCCGGAGAGAACAATACCGAGATGCACGCCATCCTGGCCGAATACGGCCTGCCCTACCATTTCGAGCAAAAGGTCGAAGATGCGGCCCAGGCCATTCCTTCGACGATCACCAAAGCCGATTACGCCGCCCGGCGCGACTTCCGCAAGATAACGACCTTCACCATCGACCCGGCGGATGCCAAGGACTTCGACGACGCCCTCTCGATCCGCAAGATCGAAGACGGCGTATGGGAGGTGGGCGTACATATCGCCGACGTGACCCACTACGTTCAACCCCGCTCGGTGATCGACACCGAAGCCGAGGAGCGCGGCACGTCGGTCTATCTGGTCGATCGCACGATCCCGATGCTGCCCGAAAAATTGAGCAACGAGCTTTGCTCGCTGCGCCCCGACGAAGAGAGCCTCTGCTTCTCGGCGGTCTTCACGCTCAACGAGGAGGCCGAGGTGCTGGACAAATGGTTCGGCCGCACGGTCATCCACTCCGACCGCCGCTTCACCTACGAGGAGGCGCAGCAGATCATCGAAACCGGCAAGGGCGACTTCGCCGAAGAGGTGCTGACGCTCAACCGTCTGGCACAGCGGATGCGCAAAACACGCTTCAAGCACGGAGCCGTGAGCTTCCAGCGCGAAGAGGCCAAGTTCAAACTCGACGCCGAAGGCAAACCCCTGAGCGTCTATTTCAAGGAGCAAAAGGAGGCCAACCAGCTCATCGAAGAGTTCATGCTGCTGGCCAACAAACAGGTCGCCGAATTCTGCGGACATCACAAAGTGAACGGCCGTGCCGTGCGGCGCACGATGGTTTATCGCGTACACGACGTTCCGAACGAGGAGAAGCTCGAAAAATTCCGGACCTTCGTTCTGCGCTTCGGCTACGTATTCAAGGCCGACAAGGGACGCGCCGTGGCCAAGGAGATGAACAAGCTGCTGGGACAGGCCAAAGGACGCATCGAGGAGAACGTCATTTCGAACCTCGCCGTACGTGCGATGTCCAAGGCTTTCTACTCGACCGATAACATCGGTCATTACGGCCTCGCTTTCCCCTACTACACGCATTTCACCTCGCCGATCCGCCGCTACCCGGACATGATGGTCCACCGGCTGCTGGCCCGCTACCTCGAAGGAGGCAAATCGGCCGACCGCGACACCTTCGAGAAACTCTGCGTACACGCCTCGGAGCGGGAAGTGATCGCTGCCGAAGCCGAACGCGCCTCGATCAAGTACAAAATGGTGGAGTTCATGCAGGATAAAATCGGCCAGTTCTTCGACGGCCATATCTCGGGCATGAGCGACTGGGGCATGTACGTCGAGCTGGACGAAACTCACATCGAAGGCATGGTTTCGCTGCGGGAAATGGAGGACGACCTCTACCAGTTCGACGAGAACCGCTACGAGGTCTATGGACGCCGCAAAGGACGGGTCTTCACCTTGGGCGATGCCGTGCGCATCCGCGTCAAGCGGGCCGATCTGCAACGCCGTCAGCTCGATTTCGAACTGGTGCACGATGCGGCGGCCGACTCCCGCGAGAACGACGTAAAGGGGCACGCAGCGATTCCGGTACGCCGCCAAAGCACGTCCCGACCGGGTAAGGGCGGCAAAACGTCCCGCAAAGGGGGCAAAAAAGGATCGAAGCGATGATCCGGGAACAGACGCAGCGAACCGCCGGAACCGGCCCCAACCGTGCGGAAGAGATATACGAAAAATGTCTGAAGCGTGATCCCCTCACGGCGGAGGAGGCGTATTGGCTTTACGAACAGGCCCCCCTGCAGGAGCTGGCTCTCACGGCTGACCGCGTGCGCCGTGCCGTAGCGCCCGACCCGGAGGTCGTGACCTGGCAGATCGACCGCAACGTGAACATCACCAACGTCTGCATTTCGGGCTGCCGCTTCTGCAATTTCCACTGCAAACCCCACCAGACGGAGCGGGCTTTCATCACCACGCTCGACGAATACAAGGAGAAAATCGAGCGGATGCTCGCCCTCGGCGGCGACCAGTTGCTGCTGCAGGGCGGTCTGCACCCGAAGCTGGGGATCGATTTCTACGAGGAGCTCTTCTCGACACTCAAGAGCCTCTATCCGCAGGTACGCCTGCACGCCCTCGGAGCGCCCGAAGTGGCGCACATCGCCCGCATCAGCGGCCTCACCACGCTCGACACCCTGAAACGGCTGATCGCCGCCGGATTGGACTCCCTGCCGGGTGCCGGGGCCGAGATCCTCGATCCCGGTGTGCGGAAAGCCATCTCGCCCGCCAAACCTACGGTCGAGGAGTGGATCCAGGTGATGCACGAAGCCCACTGCCTCAACCTGCCGACCTCGGCGACGATGATGTACGGCCACGTCGAAACACCCCGTCAGCGTGTGGACCACCTGCTGCGCATCCGCGACCTGCAGGCCCGCTGTCCCGAAGGACATTACGGCTTTCTGGCCTTCATCCCCTGGATTTTCCGCTCGTCGGGCACCGAATTGGAGCGGCAGGGAGTTGCAACCCGCTTTTCTCCATTGGAATACATTCGCATAATCGCCGTCAGCCGACTGGTTCTGAACAACATCCGCAACATCCAGGCTTCGTGGCTCACCGTCGGCAAGGCCACCGCTCAGGTAGCGCTGCACAGCGGCGCCAACGACATGGGTTCGATCATGATCGAGGAGAACGTCGTTTCTTCGGCCGGGGCGCACAACCAGTTCGATGCCGCAGGCATCCAACAAGCGATCCGCGAGGCGGGTTTCACGCCTCGTCTGCGGGACCAGCTTTACCGAATGCGGTAACGATCCCCGTGCGGCAAGCCATATCAACTGAAGAGAGGTATTTCCCTGCACGAATAAAAAGCCGGAAAATTCCGGCTTTTTTATTCGGAACGAATTTTGAACTCTACCCGACGATTATAACCAACTCCCTATGACGGCATATTTACGGCCTGCTCTTCGACAGACAAGACTCTTCTCTCGATCCGGACTTACACGACACCTCGGACTTCTATACCGGACCGTACAGCCGACTATTGTGCTGTTCCTGCTTGTACTCGCCCTAACGGGCTGCCTTTCCGAAGATATCCCAACGGAAAAGGAAACCACGCTCGTCCGCGTCGGAGAGAAGGCCCCTCACTTCACGGTCGGGATGCTCGACGACACAGCGATCACCCTGTCCGACCTGCAAGGCAACGTGGTGTTGCTTACCTTCTTCTCCACGTGGTGCCCGACCTGCCGGGAGCAGATGCAGCAGATGCAAACCCAAATCGTCGATCGCTTTGCTGACCGGAAATTTCGCTTCCTTCCAATCAATCGAGGCGAAACACAGCAGACCGTTCAAGAGTTCTGCCGCGAGCTGGGAATCGTATTCTCCGTAGGTCTGGATCCCGACATGTCAATCTACTCGCTCTACGCCACCCGATACGTTCCCCGCAACTTTATCATCAGTCCCGATGGCAAAATCCTGCTCTCCGAAACCGACTACGACGCAACAATACAACGCCTGCTGATCGAGCAAATCGAACAAGCACTCCAAACAACAGAATAAAGCACCATACCCGACAAAGCCGACCGCACAAAACAGCCGTCTATGACTGACTCGACCGGATTCCGAAGACACCCCGGAATTCCAGCGGTTTCCACCCCGTAACCGTCCGATCTGCCGGGACCCAGCAACATTGCCGAACCCCGCAATTTACTCCACATCGAATCGAACCGTCCCCTCTCATGCCTTCTCCAAAACCCCTCCACACACCCTCTTCCTCACAAAATACAAACGGCGGAGCTTTTGCAAGCTCCGCCTGTTCTTTTGAAATCCGGGATTTCGATTACTTCATCAGACCGGTTACCAGGAAGGTGATCGCCACGGTCAAAATACCGTACAACTCCGGGAAAGCGGCGAGGATCAGGGTTTTGGTACCCACGTCATGACCGTTACCTACGGCAGCGATACCGTTGGCGCAAAGCTGGCCCTGGCGATACGACGAGAAAAAGTTCACCAGGCCGACCAAGATACCCAAGCCGAAGATAGCGGCTGCCTGCAGCATCGTAACCGAATCGGTCAGGTAATTCATGATAAGGAAGAGCGAGGCAAAGCCGTAAAGACCCTGCGAAGCGGGCAGACCCGACAGGATGATGTAGTTACCGAAGGCATTCGGGTTCTTCTTCATCGCACCGACTGCGGCGTTGCCCGCGATAGTAGTGCCATAGCAACTGCCTACGGCCGCCAGAGTAAACATGATGGCCATACCGAGATAGCCCAACGTAATAGGTTCCATAAATCGAATTTTGTTTTAGTTGTTAATATTGATTATCATTTAGTTTATTCGTTTTTCAACGGGGTGAAGACACGCGTTGCGGCCTCGAACCCGGCGTTCTTATAGAACTCCACGAACGTCAGACGCAGCGGATGCACCACCGACGAGAGAACGCACATGAAGAGGTTGATGCCGTGTCCCAGCAGCAGGATCAGCAACATCACGAGCTGCTTCACGACCGGAATATCCGGGCTCATACCAACGGCCAACTGGTTGAAGACCATCGCCAGAATACCTCCCGAAAGGCCGATGGCGAACAGACGGATGTACGACAGCAGATCGCCCACCAGTCCCGACACATTATTATAGGTATTCCAGATACCGAGTCCGAAGTTCACGAAGATATTCTTGCCCGGCGTATTGAAGAAGAACATCAGCACCAGGCCGATGCCCAAGATCACCAGATAAGCGACCGAATGGAACGTGAAACCCACGCTTTCGGGCAGCAGGAACGCAACGGCACTATCGACCAGCACGATGATCCAGCCGATCAGTCCCAGCGCATAGCGCAGGCCGAAGCTGCGGGCCGTAACATAAGCGTTGATCATCATGGCGAAAAGCACCTGCACGGCACCCAGTCCGATCGAAAGCGGGAAGAGGATGTCCGGTGTCAACAGATGATCGCGCAGGCTGCCCAGCCACTCCCATTCGGAGAGCTGCAATCCGAAGAACGAGCCCGACATCAGGCCGAAGACCATGCCCGAGAATCCGCACAGCATCGTCAGCATACCGATCTCCTTCATGGCCGAACTCCCCTTCTTGCGGCCCAGCATCACTGCGGCCAAACCGCCCAGCATGATGACCAGTCCGTAACCGCCCTCGGCCATACAGAAGCCGAAGAAGATCATATAGAAAGGAGCGAAGAAGCGTGTCAAATCGATCGTGCCGTATTTAGGCAGCGCATACATCGCGCCGATCACCTCGAACAGATGGGCAAAGGGACGGTTGCGCAGCTTCACCGGGGTATTGTCCTCGGGGGTCGGCGTACTCTTCAGGAAAATCAGATTGGGGTATTCGGCCAGCAGGGCATCCACCTTCGCGGAATCGGACTCCTCGGCCCACCCCTCCAGAATAACCAGCGTACCGTCGGCTTCAGGCTGCGCAGTATTCTTCACGCGAATCTCTTCCAACTTCCGCTTGAGCTCGATCCCATGCCGGCGGATCGCCTCCACCGAAAGAGCCGCACGGGAAAATTCCCGATCCAGCTCCGCGAGCTTCCTGCGGGCCTCGGCGATCTGCGCTTCGGCCTGACGGCAGTCCATCGTCGGCGCCTTGACCTCCTGCGCATCGAGCACCACCTCCTCGCCCGGCCGGGTCACGACCACGAAGTAATCGAAGGTTTCACCCTCGTGCACCAGAGCGATCGTATAACGCTCCGACCACGCCTCGATATCCTTCTCGTAAGCCGCACGGCTGGTGAAGAAATAGCGCAACACCACGCCCTTGTCCGCTAACTTGCGAAGCGTATCGACCGAAAAATCGCCCCAGGGACGCAGCTCGTCGGCGGTTTTCTGCAAGCGTGCGATCTCCGAACGGAGCGCCGCTGCCTGCTGCGTAGCGGCCATGTAGCGGTCGAAAGCCTCGCCGCCGTCGGCGATGGGCTGCTCGTCCTTGACAAAGCGCTCGTCCTCCAAGAATCGTTTCAGGGTCTCGACCGCCTTGTGATGGTTGTCGATCGTAAGCAGCAGCTGACGGTCTTCGTCCGAAGGCTCCCAACCCGTAGTGGTGATATCGACCAGCCCCAGGCCGCGCAGCTTCTCGATGAAGTCGCTGCTCTGACCCGCATAGAGTACCAGGTCGTATTTCGACATTCTCGCTATCATAACATCGCGCCCTCCCCGGCTTGCTGTTGTTTGGTTTTCACGATCTTCTGAGCCGACTTGGAGAGGTTCTCCTCATCCTCCATGAAGCGTTTGATCTTGCGTATGGCATCCTCGTACCCGGGTATCTGCACCTTTTCGTAGAGGTTTACCTTCTGAGTAGTCTTGCGGCGTGCGAAATCCAGCAACTCCATCTTGCGGTTGAACACCTCGAACTCGATACCCAGGCGCGCGAGGCGCTTGAGAATATCGACTCCGTCGGCGAACCACACGGGAGCCGAGAAGAGGTCGTAATCCTTCTCCTCGAAACGGATGTCCTGCAACACCGGCGTACGCACGCCCGCGATCTTCTGCTCCGCAAGATCGACGTCGGCGATGCGCAGCAGGTCCGCATCGAACTCACCCCACAGGGAAACCATGTAGTCGTACTGCGCCGTGAGCGCGTCCAACTGCCGTCGGAAATCCTGTGCGGTGTCCTTCGCCTTCTTCACTTCGGAACGCAGGGCCGACTCCTTACTCTTGATCGTAGGGAGCGCCTTCTGCCGCATTTTCAGCTGTTTTCCGAGTTCGCCCAGCGAGGTCTTGTTATATTGGAATTTTATAGCCATTCTGTTTGAGTTGAATTGCTCTACTCGGTTTTAGGCCAGTATTTCTCCACCAGTTCGCTCTTGATGGCCACCTCTTCCTTCGAGAAGTATTTGGCGAAGAGCTCCCACGCCGTGTCGAGCATCTGCGTAATTTCGATATTGACATCGATCGCCAGCAGTTTCTCCGAATAGTCGTAAGCGAACTTGAGCGCACGCTCGTCGTAGTCCGAAAGGTCGAAGCCGTTCTCCAGTTTGGTCTTGGCATTGGCCGCATCGGCGTAGAGACGCACGGCAGCGTTCATCACCTGCGGATGATCCTCGCGGGTCTTCTTGCCGATCACCAACTGTTTCAGACGCGACAGCGAACGGAACGGATCGACGATAACCTTACCCGTGTCCGAATCGTTGCGCAGGAACAACTGACCCTCGGTGATGTAACCCGTATTGTCGGGGATGGCGTGCGTGATGTCGCCGCCCGAAAGGGTCGTCACCGCGATAATGGTGATCGAGCCGCCGTTGGGCAACTGCACGGCCTTCTCATAGATCTTCGCCAGATCGGAGTAGAGCGAACCGGGCATCGAGTCCTTCGAAGGAATCTGATCCATACGGTTCGATACGATGGCCAGCGCATCGGCGTAAAGGGTCATGTCCGTCAGCAGCACCAGCACCTTTTCACCCTTATCGACGGCGAAATATTCGGCGGCGGTCAAGGCCATGTCCGGCACGAGCAGACGCTCCACCGGGGGATTCTCCGTGGTATTGACGAACGAAACGATGCGATCGAGCGCACCGGCGTTTTCGAACACCTGCTTGAAGTAGAGGAAGTCGTCGTTCGAGAGACCCATGCCGCCCAAGATGATCTTGTCGGCCTTGGCACGCAGGGCCACATTGGCCATCACGGCGTTATAGGGCTGATCCGGGTCGGCGAAGAAGGGAATCTTCTGGCCCGTCACGATCGTATTATTGAGGTCGATGCCGGCGATACCCGTGGCGATCAGCTCCGACGGCTGGATGCGGCGGAACGGATTCACCGTCGGACCACCGATCTCGCGGGCTTCGCCCTCGATCTGCTCGCCGCCCTCGATGGGTTCGCCGTAGGCGTTGAAGAAACGGCCCGCCAGGTTGTCCGAAACGCGCAGCTTCGGGGGTTCGCCGTGGAAAATAACCTCCGAATCGGTGGTAATACCCTCCGTGCCCGCGAAAACCTGCAAAGTCACCTGGTCGCCCATAATCTTCACCACCTGGGCCAACTTGCCGCCTACGGTGGCCAGCTCGTCATTACCCACGCCCTCGGCACGCAGCGTCACGGTCGCCTTGGTAATGTTTTCAATCTTGGTATATATCTTCTGAAATGCTCGTGTTGTCATACCGCGCCTTATTTGGATTCTTTTTCACTCACTGTTTTCTCGATCTGACGGCGGTAGTCCTCGAATTTCTCCGATTTCCACTCCGAATAGTTCATCTGACGGAAGAGGTTGATCAGGCCCTTGAAGAACGATGCGCACTCCTCGAAACCGGTGAACCCGAACTCCCGGTCGCAGATGTCGAGCACCATCTCGTACATCATCTTCTGGCGTTCGATCGGGCAGTTGGCGTCGATCTCGTCGAAGGCGTCCTGCTGCAAGATCACGAAGTCGATCAGCTCCGACTTCCAGAACCGCTCGTGGTACTCCACCGGCACGCCGTCGTCACCCAGGATGTTGATCTGGTCGTTGGCCTCCTTACCGCGCTGCACGAGCGTCTTGCCCGTATAAACCTTCTCCACCCAGCCCTTTTCGATGCGGGTGTCGAGGTACTCCTCGATCTCGGGATATTCGAGGTATTTCGAGTAGGACTCCAGCGGGTCGATAGCCGGGTAACGCTTCGAATCGGCGCGGCCCTGCGAAAGGGCGTAGAAACAGCGGGCTGCCTTCTTCGTCGATTCGGTCACCGGCTCCTTGAGGTTACCGCCGGCAGGCGACACCGTACCCAGGAAGGTCACCGAACCCGTCTTGCCGTTGCTCAGCTTGACCAAACCGGCCCGCGCATAGAAGTTCGAAATGATCGCCGAAAGATCGACCGGGAAGGCGTCCTGGCCCGGAAGCTCCTCCAGACGGTTGGACATCTCGCGCAGCGCCTGCGCCCAACGCGAAGTCGAGTCGGCCATAACGAGCACCTTGAGGCCCATCGAACGGTAGTATTCACCGATAGTCATACCCGTATAAACGGACGCCTCACGCGCTGCGACGGGCATGTTCGAAGTATTGCAGATGATGATGGTACGTTCCATGAGCTTGTGGCCCGTGCGGGGATCGACCAGTTCGGGGAACTCCTTAAAGATCTCGACCACCTCGTTGGCACGCTCGCCGCAGGCCACGATGATAATTACGTCGGCATCGGCCTGCTTCGAGATCGCGTGCTGAAGCACCGTCTTACCCGCACCGAAAGGTCCGGGGATGAAGCCCGTTCCGCCCTCGGCCAGCGGGTTGAAAGTGTCGATGGCCCGCACGCCCGTCTCCATGACGCGCGAGGGGCGTGGCTTCTCCCGGTAACAGCGCACGGCCTGCTTCACGGGCCACCGCTGAACCATCGTAATATCGTGATCCCGACCGTCGGCATCGGTGATGACGGCGATCGTGTCCGTAACCTTGTACTCTCCGGCGGGCACGACGCTCTTGACCGTATAGGTTCCCTCCATCGTGAAGGGTACCATGATCTTGTGCTCGACCCACTCCTCCTTGACCTGGCCCAGCCACGATGCGGCCGAAACCTTGTCGCCGGGCTTGGCCAGCGGCTTGAACTCCCACTTCTTCTCGAAGTCGATAGGGTCGGTGATCGAACCGCGTGCGATGAACAGACCGTCCATCTTCTCCAGGTCGTTCTGCAGACCGTCGTAGTTGCGCGAAAGAAGACCGGGAGCGAGCGTCGCTTCCAGCATGTGACCCTCGAATTCGACCTTTTCGCCGATCTTCAGTCCGCGGGTCGAGTCGAAAACCTGCACGTAGGCATTGTCGCCCACGACCTTGATGACCTCGGCCATCATCTTGGTATCCCCGCAGTAAACGTGACAGATTTCGTTCTGGCCGACAGGGCCGTCCGCCTTCACGATCACGATGTTCGAGATGATACCGTTTACTCGTCCTGTTGTTTTCATTATCTGTTTTATTGTTTATTGATCAAATCCTTGCCGTCCAGACTGGTCATCAGGCGATGCAGCATTTCGCGCCCCTGCTTGTCGTCCAAACAGGTCCAGCGCGCCACGATGTTCACCTTCACCAGGTAAGCCAGCAGCGCGTTGATGTCGAAATAATCGAAAGTGGAAAGCTCCTCGGCCTGGTTCCAGCGGATCGCGTCGATCTTGCGCTCCTTCTCCACCAGGTTGGTTTCGTCGTTCACGGCAGCGATCACCGCCTCCAGATAGGGGACGTCGCCCCGCAAGCCGAAATCGGCGGCCGACGAGCGTTTGAGCTGCTGCGAAGTTTCATCCCCGCCCACGACAGACTGCTCGGCCGAACGTCCCGTAACGCGGGCTACGACGGCGGCAGAGATGTTGCGCAGGTTGCGGTCGAAATCGGCCCACTGGCGCAGGAAACGGCTCTTGGAGTGGGCGCACTCGTCGTAGTAGGCCGAGAAAAGAGCGTTCTCGAACGATCGGTCGGTGTCGATCCCGTCCTCGTTGTCGGCATCTTCATCGACGATGGCCGAATAGGAACGGACCACGGTCGCCATACGCGCCGGAAGCCGGTCGGGGTTCTTGGTCTGCTCCTCGATCTCTTCCCGCGAGAGGTTGCCCAGCGGGTTGTGCGCCGCGCGTCCCTTGCGGAAATTAACCAGGTTCTCGCAGTCGTAGTAACCGTAAAGCAGACGCACGCAACGTGCATCGCGGGCGGAAACCCCTTCGAGAATCTCCTCGATGATCGCCCGGGCATTGAAGCCCTTGGTATCGGCATCGAGCGAATACTCCCGCAATCCGGCTACCAAACAGTAGTAATTCTTGTCGAACATGGCGCCCGGCTTAAGCGTTATACAGCATTTTATAGACTTTGTCGCGCAGGTACTCCTTCAACAGAGCGTCGAAATCCTGGTCCGAGAACGAAATGTAGTAGCCGCCGTCTTTGGCACCCACCTTGAATCCCGTCCTGACCTCCTTCGAATAACCCACTTCGACGCCTGCGGCCAGCAGCTCCTTCGCAGCGGCTTCGAACGTCGCTTCGAACGCCTTCTGTTCCGCCTCCGGCAGCAGGGCCTTCAACTGGTTCTTCGACGAATCGGCGCCGCTCCAGTTCTTGGCGACGGTAAGCAGCATCTGCTTTACGAATTCGGGATCGAGCGTCGCGGCTTTCACGGCGGGAGCGGTGCTCTTGGCGATAATCATGGAGCTGATCTCGGCTTTGATCTTCGAGAGGGCCTGCTTGCCCGCGAGCGAAATTTCGGTCATCGCGTTCTTCTCCACGTCCTGTGCTTTGGTATTGGCTTCGGCGAGGATCTTCGCAGCCTGCGCCTCGGCCTCCTTCACGATCTTGGCCGCATTGGTCTTCGCTTCGGCCACCAGACGTTCCGCCTCGGCACGGCCTTTCTCCAGTCCCTCGTCGTAGAGCTTCTGGGTTAACTGTTGAAGTTTGTTTTCCATAAGAATTTATGTTTATTATATTTGAATTTCTTATTCGTCACTCCATGACCTCGCGTCACGGATTCCGGGATGCAGCCCGGCCTCACACCGACCCTGCCGACCGAAACGCACGGCATACAGCACCGCTTTCCCCGCCGGCAAATCCGACCGCAGGCATACGATCCGGGATCATCGGAATCTTTCTCTTCCTCACCTCCATCCGAAACTCGATCGCAAGCGATCTCTCCCCGACTCCGACCGGAAACATCGGAACTGTTCCCGAAATCACACTCCTCCGAATTAGTTCCTACAAATATATAAAATCCATTTTAACCCACGCATATTCGGCGCATTTTTTTTTCGGATCGAACCATAAAAAAATCGTTTGGGACAACCAACGTCTTCATCTCGAAAAAAGCTCCCTCCGAATGAAAATCCGAAGGGAGCAATGGCTTATTCAAAATTCATCGCCCTGATGTTCGGGACGCAGCAGATCGGTGACTACCTTTACGGGCGAAAAAGTCGTGATGGGGACTTCGACGAAGACCGTATTCCACCGGGCCATGGCACCGTTCCAAAGACCGGGCAGTTCCTGCGCGAGCAACTCGCGTCCGCCGTCCGACTTGCGGGAGATAAAACCCGTAGCGGGATCGACGAACTCCCGCAGATCGAAACGACCGCCTTTCGAGGTGCGGAAGCTGCAAACCAGATCCACCGGATTGAAATGAGTCGCCGAGCGCATCAATTTCCGCTTTTCGGGAGCGATCTGGTTCGATTCGGCGATCTGGAGCGTCTCCAACCCGTCGGCCCCGGCCACCCAGAAGGGGCCGCCGCCCGGTTCGCCTTCGTTGCGCACCATGCCGCACACCCGGATCGGGCGATTGAGCACCCGCCTCAAAAGAGGCGTACCGTAGTCCTTGGGCAGTTTCACGCAGAGTTCATTCTCGATGAACGCGGCGATGGGCTCCAACTCGGCACCCGGCACTTCGAGGGCCATGAGGTATTCAAAAATCCGCTCCTGCAATGCGAGCAACACTCCGGCCAGCGCTTTTTTATAAAGCACCGTATCGCCCCGCCGGGCATCGGTAGTAACATTATCGATATTTTTAACGAAGACTATGTCGGCATCGATCTTTCCGAGGTTCCCGATCAGCGCCCCGTGTCCCGCAGGACGGAAGAGTAGCCGCCCGTCTGCCCGTCGGAAAGGCGTACAGTCGGGATTCACGGCCAGCGTGTCGGTCGAAGGGTCCTGCACGGAGAAGGAGATGCGGTACTTGACCCCGAAACGGGATTCGTAACCCGGTATCTTTTCGGCCAGCAACGCTTCGAAACGGGTCAGATGCTCGGGCGAGACGGTAAAGTGAATCTTCACCTCGCCCCCGGCGGCGGCGTACTGCGCCCCTTCGACCAGATGCTCTTCGACGGCTTTGCGCACCTCGTCCCCATAGCGGTGGAACGACACCAGTCCCTTCGGGGTTTCCCCGTAACGGAGCCCTTCGGCGACGATATTTTCGACCGTCCGCAGCTCGTCGGCATCGTCACCGACGATCGTCCGCAGCTCGGGCCAGAAGGCGAAGCGGCGGCGGTTGGCCAGCAACTCCCCGACTACAGCCGTACGGCGCCCCTCGCGGACGAACTCGAACAAATCCTTGAACATACGGGTCGCGGCGCCCGAAGCGGGCACGAATTTCACCACCCGCAAAGACTCCTTCGCACGGTCGTAACGGGCCGCCGCCTGCTCGATCCCGGCAGCATCCAGCACCCGAATACCGTCGCCGCACGAAGCGGCCCGCGTCACGGGAAGAAAGGGAAAACCTTCCCGAAAATTCTTCAACTGGGTTTCGAGAGCCGCCGGCGTCAGGCCGTGCTCCTCCATTTGCACAAAATCCTCTTTCGTAAACATATCGGAAACCGTTTATCAGTCACATTCATTCTCTTTCAGCAAGATCGGCGCCACATCGACCGACGCCCGACGAAGCGGGCGATAAAAAACAGCGACTCCGCCCGTTTTTCTCTTCACGCACACGGCGCCCTACCCGCCTGTTACAAAAAGCTCCCTTCTCACTCGCATAGATCGAAACCGTTGAACGATCGTTCTCCTTGCCCGACACAACGCCCCACATCACTCGACCGAAAACGGCGAATTGCGAGCCCCTTTCTCTCCGCCGGGCAAAAAAGCCGTCCTCTCCTGCCTCACTCATCGGAAACATCGAACTACATTCTCTGTTTTCTACGCCCGGCAGAACGAGTGAAGTCGTTCTGCCCTCGCTTGTCGAAAACATTCAAATTAACGAAATAATTCCTAACTTTGCAAATATGATACGAGAATTTAACAATCCCGAACTCGCCCCGCGCAACAGTTTTCACGTGGCGCAACGAGCGGCACGCCTCATCGAGTTCGACCGGACGGAAGATTTGCAGGAACTCTTCGAGAAAGGGATGCCTGATCCGTGGTACGTCCTCGGCGGAGGCAACAACGTCCTCTTCACGCAGGACTATCCCGGCACACTGCTGACCCCTGTGGCACAAGGTATCCGCATCGTGGACGAACAGCCGGACTGCGTGACGATCGAAGCCGACGCGGGCGTCGAGTGGGACGACCTGGTCGAATGGGCCGTGCAGCACGAACTGTGGGGATTGGAGAATCTCGCGCTCATCCCCGGCAAAGTCGGGGCCGCACCCGTCCAGAACATCGGAGCCTACGGTTGCGAAGCCAAGGATGCGATCCGGAGCGTCGAGATGTTCTGCACGGAGAGCCTCAACACGCTCGTCCTGAACAGAGAACACTGCGCGTTCGGGTACCGGGACAGCGTCTTCAAACGCTCCCTGCGGGGACGTGTAATCATCACTTCGGTCCGCTTTGCGTTGAGCCGCACGCCCCGACCCCGCCTCGAATACGGGGACCTGGCCGCAGAGGTCGAAGCGCGGGGAGGCATCACGCTGCGCAACATCCGCGAGGCCGTCTGTGCGATCCGCCGGGCCAAGCTGCCCGACCCTGCGGTGACGGGCAACGCCGGGAGCTTCTTCAAGAATCCGGTCGTCGGCCGCGAGGAGGCCGAACGCTTGTCGGCACTTTATCCCGATATGCCGCACTATCCTGCGGCCGACCCTTCGCAAGTCAAGCTGGCCGCAGGCTGGCTGATCGACCGCGCCGGACTGAAAGGCCACAGCGAAGGACGCGTAGGCATCCACCCCCGGCAGGCGCTGGTGATTATCAACCTCGGAGGCGCTACGGGTACGGAGATCGTCGCTTTCGCCCGCAAGGTGCAGGAACAGGTAAAGAAACGCTTCGGCGTGGAGATCGAACCCGAAGTCAATATATTATAAAACCGACAAGGCACTGCCTATGAACCTACTGGACAATTTCCAACGCTACATCCGCCGCAACGAGCTGGCCGCTCCGGAGGATTTTATCCTGCTGACCGTTTCGGGCGGCGTGGACTCGATGGTCATGCTCTCGCTCTTCGTGCGAAGCGGCTATCGCGTCGGCGTGGCCCACTGCAATTTCCAGTTGCGGGGCGTGGAGAGCGAAGAGGACGAGGAACTCGTACGCCGCGAGGCGGAGAAGTACGGCGTGCCCTGGTACAACAAACGCTTCGACACCAAAGGCGAGATGGAGCGCACGGGCGAATCGATGGAAATGGCCGCACGGCGGCTGCGCTACGCCTGGTTCGACGAATTGAGCCGCGAGCACGGTTACACGGTGGTAGCCATCGCCCACCACATCGACGACTCGATCGAAACCTTCTTCATCAACCTGTTGCGCGGCACCGGCCTGCGGGGTCTGACGGGGATCACCACCCATGCCGGGAAGCTGATCCGCCCGCTGATGTTCGCTTCGCGCAAGGACATCCTCGAATACGCCGTAGCGCAGCACATTCCCTACCGGGAAGATTCGTCGAACCGCTCGACCAAATACCTGCGCAACAAGATCCGCCTGGGACTCGTACCCCGCATCAAGGAGATCAGCCCCAAGTTCACCGACCTGATGCGTCAGAACATCGGCCGTCTGACCGACGCGCAGCTCTTCATCAACCACGGCATCCAGCGCATCCGCGAAGAGGTCATCACCACCGAAAACGGGATCGACACGATCCACATCGACCGTATCGACCGGGCTTTCCCGCTGAATTTCGTAATCTTCGAACTGCTCAACTCGACCTATTCGTTCAAAGGCGACGTGTCGGACGCTCTGGTCAGGGCGCTGGAGCAGAACTCCGGCACGGGCAAGCGGTTCTACTCCAAATCCCACGTGGCGTACATCGACAGGGGACGGATTATGGTAACCCCGATCCCGGCGGACGACCCCTGCCAGGTGCAGGTCGAGGCGGGCGCCCCGCGCTGCTACTGCGGCAACTCGGTGCTCTACTTCGAGCTGCGCGACATCGACGATATCCAGGGCTTCGGCGTACCCGAACACATCGCCCAGGTGGATGCCGACAAACTCAAATACCCGCTCACGGTGCGCCGCTGGCAGGAGGGGGACTGGTTCATTCCCTACGGCATGTCCGGCCGCAAGAAGGTCAGCGACTACCTGATCGACCATAAAGTCCCGCTGCCGGAGAAGGCGCGGCAATTCGTACTGCTTTCCGGGGATGAGATCGTCTGGCTCGTCGGGCGGCGCATCGACGACCGCTACCGGCTCACGGCCGAGACCGAAAACGTACTGCGCATCACCAAAGAGATCATTTAAGCCATGGCGAAAGGCGGCGTAAAATTCAAAGATACGGTGGCGGCCTACGACCGTCTCCGAGGCGAAATCACGGCGCGGAAGTTCGCGCCCGTCTATCTGCTCATGGGCGAGGAGGCCTTCTTCATCGACGCTCTCTGCGACCTGCTGGCCTCGACGATCCTCCAGGAGTCCGAACGGGCTTTCAACCAGCTGACCGTCTATGGGCGGGACTCCGACGCGGGACAGGTGGTGAACCTCTGCCGGCAGATGCCGATGATGGGTTCGTACCAGGTGGTGATTCTCAAGGAGGCGCAGCAACTGCGCGGCCTCGACAAACTCTCGCTATACACTTCGAAACCCTCGCCCACGACGATCCTGATCGTCTGCCACAAGGAGAAGAACGTGGACAAGCGTTCGCAGCTCTACAAAAGCATCGCCCAGCACGGTGCGGTGCTCGAATCGGTCCGGCCGCGCGACTACGAGATCGGCCCCTGGCTCGCGCAGTTCGTCGCCTCGAAAGGCTGCACGATCGACGCGAAAGCCCAGGCGATGCTGACCGACCACCTGGGTACCGACCTCGCCAAAATCTCCAACGAACTGGGCAAGCTGCTGCTCTCGCTGCCGGAAGGAACGAAGAAAATCACCGATGCACACATCGAACAGAACATCGGCATCTCGAAGGATTTCAATAACTTCGAACTCTGCAAGGCCGTCACGGAACAGAACCTCGAACAGGCCCTGCGCATCGCCGACCATTTCGCCCGCAACCCCAAAGACAACCCCCTGCTGGTAACGATTCTGGCCCTTTTCAATCAGTTCCGCGAAATTTTCCGCATCAACTACCTGCGGTGGCTCAGCCGCCACAAGGGAGTTCCGTTTCCCTCGGACACGGAACTCATGGGCATCCTGCGAATGAACAACGCCTACGCTCTGGGCGAACTGAAGCAGACCTCGGCACGGTGGGACAACCGCCGAGTGTTCCGCATCCTGGGGCTGCTGCGCGAATACGACGCCAAATCGAAGGGCATGAACGCGGGCGGCGCCCCGGACGGGGAGCTGCTCCGCGAGCTGCTTCTCAAAATCTTCCTCCAATAATGGAACGCATCCTGCTGCGCAACGGTATCCCGGAGCCGATGCCCCGCATCGAAGGCACATACCTCTATCAGACGCTTCATGTCCGGGGACGCCGCCCCCTCTGGCTCGACCGCCACACGGAACTGCTGGCTCGCAACATACAAGAGCTTTTCGGGTTGCGCTGGGCCCCCGACCTTCGCCGGCTGGAGGCAGAGATCGCCGCCCTGCTCGACGCCAACCGTCACCCCGTCGCAGGCTCTTCGTTCGTACGCATGGCCTTCACACCGGCGGGCGACCTGCTGCTGATCCCCGGAGCGGTATCCTTCTACGACGGGTATGCCCTGCGGTCGCTGCGGCCCGCTGCGGCTGTCGTGAACTACGGCGTTCCCTACCCCGAATACCCCACCTCGGCACGCGAAGCAGCCTGCATGCTGGCTTTGCAGGCAGCGGTGACGGCGGACAACCGGGCGGCGGAAGCGGACATTGAACGGGCGGCAGTCCGGACAGGCGTACAAGCGGTGATCCGCTGCGACGGCGAGGGATTCGTGCACGTATGCGACGAAGCGCCCCTGTTCGCCGTGAAAGGGAAAAAAGTCTATACTCCGCCCGCCCCGCCGAGTGTCGAACGGGAATTGGCATGCCGGGCCGTCGAAGCCGCCCGCCTGCCTCTGCTGGAGCTGGAGATCGGCCGGGAGCAACTTGCCCGTTTCGACGAAATTTTCTATGTCGATCACCGGGGCCTCACCTCGCTATCGGCCTGCGAAGGGCAACTCTACGCCGCAATCATCACCGAACGTATCGCCCGCGTCCTGAACAAATTATACTAACACATCCTGCCCGATACAAACCGGACAGGTTTCCTTTGTCCCACCCTATTTACAATACCTTCACAAAAGATCGGAATACACTCGGCATAAAAAACAGTTCGCTCGTTTCATTCTGCACTCATTTTCATTACTTTTGCAGAAAGTCGGATACATTCGGCAACACCCCCGGATCCGTTTGTTGGATTCTGTATTCATTTTCATTACCTTTGCTCCCAATGTCACACACCATCGCCATTTTTCCGGGATCGTTCGATCCCTTTACCCGGGGCCATCAGGCACTCGTGGACGATGCCCTGCGAATCTTCGACAAGGTCGTCATCGGCATCGGCAACAATGTTTCCAAGGCAGGACTGCTGCGCATCGAAGCCCGCAAACAACTCATCGAAGACCTCTATGCGGACAACCCCCGGGTCGAAGTGAGAATCTATACCGGTCTGACGGGCGACTTCGCCCGCGACCAGCATGCCTCGGCCATCATCCGCGGCGTGCGCAACACCACCGATTTCGAATACGAACGGACGATGGAGGCGACCAACCACCGCCTGCATCCCGACATCATCACCGTGATGCTCTTCACCCCGGCTCCCGTAGCCGACATCGCCTCGAGCACCGTACGCGAAGTACTGGCTTTCGGCCGCACGGTCGATGAATTCATGCCCGAAGGAATAGACATAAAAAAATACCTCTGATTACTATATTGCTATGATGGAATTTACCGCAGAAATGATCGCCGGTTTTCTCGGCGGCCAAGTCGCAGGCGACAAAGAGGCCAAGGTGCACACCGTCTCCTCGATCGAAGAGGGCGAACCCGGCGCCCTGACCTACCTGACCAACCCCAAATACGAAAAACACCTTTACAAAACCCGTGCGTCGATCGTATTGGTGAACAAGGATTTCACCCCTTCGGAACCCGTGACCGCCACCTTGATTAAAGTCGAAGACACCGGCGCCGCAGTGCTCAAACTGCTGCAAATGTATCAGGCCGCAAAACCCCGCAAACAGGGCATCAGCGAGCGGGCTTCGATCTCGGAGCGGGCGACACTGGGCGAAGATTGTTACGTGGGCGATTTCGCCGTTATCGAGGCGGGAGCCCGCATCGGCGCCGACTGCCAAATCTATCCCCAGGTCTATATCGGTGACGGCGTGACCGTCGGCGACGGAACGATCCTCTACCCGGGTGTCAAGATTTACGAGGGGTGCGTGATCGGCAGCCGCTGCATCCTGCATGCGGGTGCGGTGATCGGCGCCGACGGCTTCGGCTTCATTCCCAATGCCGCAGGCGGCTTCGACAAGATTCCGCAACTGGGCAACGTCGTCGTCGAAGACGACGTGGAAATCGGCGCCAACACCTGCATCGACCGGGCCAAGACCGACTCGACGATCATCCGCCGGGGCGTGAAACTCGACAACCTGATCCAGATCGGCCACAACGTGCAAATCGGCGAGAATACCGTTTCCTCGGCCCAGACAGGCATCGCAGGCACTTCGAAGGTGGGGCACAACTGTTTCCTCGCGGGACAGGTCGGCATCGCGGACCACGTGACCATCGGCGACAGGGTCTGCATCGGCTCCAAAAGCGGTCTCGACAAAGACGTACCTGACGGAGAAGTACGTTTCGGCTATCCGGCGCTGCCCGGCATGCAATATCACCGCGCATCGGCCATCTTCAAGAACCTGCCCGACCTGGCACGCCGCGTGAGTCAGGCGGAAAAGGAGATCGCGGCCCTCAAGGAGAAGTAACGTCCCTGCACCGTGTCCGACCCGACGACATACCGCATCATGGGCATCGACCCCGGCACCAACTACATGGGGTACGGGGTGCTGGAGGTTTGCGGACGGGAGGTCCGATCGGTCGTGCTGGGCGACATCGACCTGCACAGGATGAACGATCCTTACGAAAAGCTGCGCTACATTTTCGAGCGGGTCGGTGCCCTCGTGGACGAATACCGCCCCCGCGAGGTGGCCCTCGAATCGCCCTTCTTCGGCGAGAACGTGCAGTCGATGCTCAAGCTGGGCCGGGCGCAAGGCGTGGCGATGGCTGCGGCGTTGAGCCGCGGACTGCAGGTATTCGAATACGCCCCCACACGCATCAAACAGTGTATCACGGGCCGAGGCTCGGCCCCCAAGGAGCAGGTCGCGGCTCTCGTCAGCAGCATGCTCACGATCGAACGTCCGCCCCGGCGACTGGACGCTACGGACGGTATGGCCGTCGCCCTGTGCCACCATTTCATGAGTTCGAACCCATTGAACGGCGCCCTCGGCGAAGATCGGTTCAAAGGACTCGGCGGAGGCCGCAAGGCTGCCTCGGCAAAGGGCAGTTCGAGCTGGGAACGGTTTTTGAAGGATAATCCCCAGCGCGAAATCCGGCAAACGCCGCGAACACCCCAAAAGACGAATCACAAACCGACCAAATAATCATTTTAATCCTTTCTCAGCACTATGAAAAAAGCGTTAATAGGTCTTCTTGCCGCAGGCACCCTCGTGGGATGCGGAGGCAATACCTACACCATCACCGGCAAACTGGACCCGGGAATCACGGACTCCGTATTCCTGATGCAAGGCAATCCCGAAAATCCGACCATCGCATCGGCAGCCGTCGCTGCGGACGGTACGTTCAAAATCAAAGGCACGATCGACCAGCCGGACCTGGCCATCCTTACCAACCGGCACCGCCAGGGCATCGGATTCATCTTCCTCGAACCGGGAAAAATCGACGTTAAAACTGCGGATCTGGGCCAATTCCAAGTCGGCGGCACCCGCTCGAACGAGATTTTCCAGCCGATAAACGACTCTTTGGGCATGCTTCAGGGACAATTCCTGGTGGCCATGCAAGAAAACGACATGGAGAAATTCGATTCGCTGAACCAGGTAGCCAACGGCATCATGCGCCGCGCTTTGGACAACAACTCCGACAACCTGGTCGGCGTTTACTTCTTCGGAAACCTCTATAACGAAATGGAACCGCAAGAAGCCCGCGAAATCCTGAATAAATTCCCCGAACAGATGCAGAAAACCCAGATCCTGACCGCCATCGCCAAATCGATCGCCGCCCAGGAAAATACCGAAATCGGCAAGCCCTATCTGGAAATCGCGCTGCCCGACTCCCTGGGCGAAACCGTTTCGGTGACACCCCTCATCGGCCCCGGCAAATGGGTGCTGATCGACTTCTGGGCAACCTGGTGCAGTCCCTGCCGCGGCGAATTGCCCTATCTGAAGGAGGCGTTCAAGGAGTTCGGCCCCAAAGGATTCAACATTTACGGCGTATCGCTCGACAACGATGCCGAGAGTTGGAAAGAATTCCTTGTAAAAGAGGAGATGACGTGGCCCAACGTAATCGCCGTCACCGACGGCAAGAGCGCCCCGATCGTCGAAGAGTACGGAATCCGCAGCATCCCGACCAACTTCCTGATCTCGCCCGAAGGCAAGATCGTCGCCAAAGACCTGCGAGGCGAAGGAATCAAGGAGAAGCTCGCCGAACTGGTCAAATAAGCGCATCCGGCAAAATCATCGAATTACCCCTGCGGATTTCAGCCCGCAGGGGTAATTTTTGTATGACAAATCTCCGGTCCCCATAGCCAGTCGGACACGACAAATGCCCTCTTTTCCCGGCAACGATATTTCCACCGACAAACTCCCGGAAAAGAATCCGAACAAAGCACAGATTACCTCAAATCAAACATTATCAATGTATTATATTCAAAATTACCCCTCTTACCAAGATATAAAATAAAAAGACTGGTAAATTTTACGACAAATTATTTGCATAAGAGCAATTTTCACACTACATTTGCATTCGCAATTCGGCGCCGTAGCTTAATTGAATAGAGCATCTGACTACGGATCAGAAGGTTACAGGTTTGAGTCCTGTCGGCGTCACACTGAAAACCAGCCACTTACAGCGTTGTAGGTGGCTGGTCTGTTTTTGGTCGGACACACAATTTACACACAACTTGCGTCTAATTGCCGCCGGTTACATCCGGGGCGATCCGCAAAATACGCGCCCGCAATTCGGACAATATCCGGCGTTCCGCCTCTTTCTGTTTGTTGCTCCAGTATCGGCGTTCGCCGGGCCTCCGTGCTTCCTGCACCCGTACCCGTGCCCGGTCGTATTGCGCCCTTGCTTCCTTTATTTGCGTGTCATTTCCTGAAGTCATAGTGTTTGTTGGTTGAGGGGTCGAACGTCAAAAAATCGCCGTCTCTGGTCCATTCGCGGATAGTGTAGCACCCGCCCGGCATATACGCGGCATTGTGCCGGGCTGCGGCCTCGGTGGGAAACACTCCCACCGTCTGGCCGTCCGCCGAAAGCTCGTAAAGCATCATAAACTATATTCTTCCAAAAAATCTAATTCTAAATTTATTCAAACGCTCTCGCAACCATTCATCCCGATCCGTGCCCGTGATAGCTGGACATATAGAGGGCATCGCATAGTCCCGGCAAATTCGCATAAGTGTAATAAACGCAAGCTCATCAAGGCACATACTTCGTTGTACATCTTCGGTTATTCTAAAAAGTTGCAACCGTTGTTTAGTAGTTAGAGGTCCCATATTTGCATTTTTAATATACCGTTACAAAATTCTCTACCTTAAACGAGCGCCAGCCGCCCGCCTCAATGTCGTAATACTTGACCGTGCACCCGTCATCCGGTCGGCCGGTGCCCTTGATCGTGGCCGCCACTTCGTGCAACGTACCCGCCGCCCTGCGTAATGTCCCGTCGGCTTTCTCATAGGCGAACCGAACGACACCCGCCCGCATACGCTGCGTCAGGCGGTAAAGGCTCCAAGCCTTGACAAGGCAGATATTGAAGGCCTTGCCCGTTGTCCGGGCAATCGTCCACGCCCGGCGCATAATCGTTTGCAAATCGTTTCTTTTCATTGTCTGTATTGGTTTTTGGTTGTTCGTTCTTCCTTGTTTCGGGTCGGGGCGGTGGTTGAGGCCGCCCCGGTTCCCTTCGTTAGTTTAACAGCACTTGCAAAGCCTCTGCAATTTCCGGGTATTCGTTCCCTTGTTCATCCCATACGGCCGCTACCGTCGTACTCTCTTTCTCTATTGTCCAGCTCGGAGCCGTCCAGTAGTCCCCGGCATCCTCTCTGATTTCGGCCTTGTAGCTCACAAAAGCCGTGAATCCCTCGTACTCGATTTCGAAGCCCTCATCCACTCCGTCACAGTGGTAGTTGATGTAGTTGGCGATCTCCTTTGCGAATTGATTGTAAGTGGTGGTGTTCATTGCTATTATATCTTTGGTTTGTTTTTCTGAATGCAAATATAACTCAAAATATAATACCCACCAAATAAAAAGACAAAAAAATTATATCTTCAGTATTTTTTTACCTCATTTATTATAACTACATGGAAATTTACTACCTTTGTGCGTAGTTAGCAACCATTAAACTATTGGTATATGTCGAAATTTCGTATATTGGAATTATGCAAGCAAAAGGGCATAACCCAAAAAGATTTGGCCGAAACTATCGGTATGACGCCCGTAGGTTTAGCGAAAGCCGCCAACGGTAACCCCACATTTGAAACCCTTGAAAAGATCGCCGCCGGTTTGGGCGTATCGGTTCCGGAGCTATTCGCCCCTCAACCGACGAACACGATCACCTGCCCGAAATGCGGGACGGTGCTGGAAGTCAAGGAAAGGGGGTAAGGTTATGACACAGAAAGATGCGATAAAACTATTTGAGGATAGGCAGGTACGTTCCGTGTGGGATTCCGAGGCCAAAAAGTGGTATATCTCCATTATTGACGTTATCGAGGTATTAACAGATAGCGCAAACCCCCGCCGATACTGGAGCGACCTCAAACGCAAGCTACAGGCCGAGGGAAGTCAGTTGTACGAAAATATCGTACAACTCAAAATGAAGTCCTCGGACGGGAAAAGCTACAACACCGATGTGGCCGATGTCGAACAACTATTCCGGCTGATACAATCCATCCCATCACCAAAGGCGGAACCGTTCAAACAATGGTTAGCGCAATTAGGCCGGGAACGGCTGGAAGAAATCGATGATCCAGAGCAAGGTATTGAGCGCCTAATGGAGTATTACCACAGCAAAGGCTATTCGGCCAACTGGATAAATCAAAGGCTTAAATCCATCGAGGTACGCAAAGAGCTTACCGATGAATGGGAACGCCGCGGAATACAAAAAGGTCGGCAATACGCGATCCTTACCGATGTCATTACACAGGGTTGGTCTGGTCTATCAACAAAGCAGTACAAGCAATATAAAGGGCTTAAAACCGAGAGCCTGCGGGATAACATGACTAACCTCGAATTAGTACTAAATATGCTTGCAGAAGCCTCAACAACCGAGATTTCACAAAAGGAAGAGCCCGAAACATTTGAGCATAGCAAGCAAATTGCACACCGGGGCGGCAAGGTTGCCGGTGCTGCTCGGAAAGAACTTGAGGCCCAGACCGGCCAAAAAGTTGTTAGCCCGTTGAATGCTAAAAAGGCTCTCAAGAAATAATATTGTACTGTTATGGAACTGCAACCTATCCAAAGTAAGATTTACGAGATACGGGGCCAGCGGGTGATGCTGGACTTCGACTTGGCGGAACTCTATCAAGTGGAAACACGAACACTCAAACAGGCAGTACGTCGTAATATCGAGAGATTCCCCAGTGATTTCATGTTTGAAATCACCGAGTCCGAATATAACTACCTCAAAAACAGTATGACATCACAAATTGTGATCTCAAACGAAAGGGGCGGCCGACGTTATATGCCGTTTGCCTTTACCGAACAAGGGGTAGCAATGCTTTCGAGTGTTTTACGTAGTGAAACAGCCATACAAGTAAATATCGCCATTATGCGGGCATTTGTGGCGATGCGGAACTACATTACCACGACGACGCAGATAACGGCGGAACTGTCCGAAATACGGGCAAAGCTGGCATTGTTGGAACGTGCTGACGAAGACAATGCCGAAGCGGTAAACGATCTTTCGGAAGATATGCGCAAAGAGCTTGACAACATTTATCAGGCTATCGCGGCGCTATCGATCAAGGTGCCGCAGGCTCGCAAGGTCGGCCAGCCGATAGGGTTCAAACGCACCGATGGCAAAAAATAACCCGCTGCACCCTTCGATGATAAATGCCCGTATTTCATATTGGCTTTGCATTTGACGGCGGTTCTCCCGCCGGACATAGAAAGTATCAGCCGCACGAAGAAAAACCGTAAAATCAAAAAAGGGGATTGCAGGCACTTTGCCCGGCTCCGGTCGTTGAGGCTGTGGGGTTGTTACTATCCACCCCATCCAAAACGGCATCACCCGTACACAAGCACCCGAAAGCAATCAAATACAAATACATATATCACATTGAAATACAGTGATATATGTGTATTCATATAAACAAACACTTTAATACATCCGAGAACTTTATTTAATGTAGTATTTAATGTATTATATAATGCTTGTAATGCTTCTATAAGTAATATTTATAATGCTTATAGGCTACATTAAAATATCCTTATATACTACTTCTCAATAATGTATTGAAATGTAGTAGTTTTTTAATGCTCTTAATAATGCTACATTAAATGATAGGGACAAATCAAGTGTTATATTTTGGGGTTGCTGCACATCGAACCGGCGACGCACACAAAGGTGGCTATTTGGCCGCTTATTTATTTGAGTGGATAGATTATACTACCCAACAGCAGATAACGCATCAGAGGGCAGATAACAGGGCAATTCCGGGGTAAACAGCCCCACCCCCTCGGCCGTATCTAATGTTCGCTATATTTTCGGACCGGCATTTTTTGGCAATTTTTGGAAAACGTTTTCAGGAAACGGGATCGCGATTTGCGCGCGGGGGTAAAAAATCGGGTTTTTCCGGGGCTTTGGCTTTCTGACAGTAAAACAGTAAAAACGAAAGACGGGCGGGGTAACTCCGTCCGTCCTTTGTTTGCTATTTGTAACCGTGTTTTCTTAATAACCGTTCAATAACCGGCAAAGGGTTTGGAATACATCCGACCTGCTTGCGGGGCCGGGGTCCTGATTTGACCCTGTACTTATAAGCCGGTGATTTGCGGAACCCGTTCCAGACAGCCCGTATTTTGACGCTTGCCGGGGTGCGGCCCATTATTGCGGCTATCTCCTCGTTACTGTGATCGGGGTACAGCTCACCGAGCCGGGCGATTTCTTCCGGTGTCCATTGTGGCGCAAGATACGGGGGCAAAGGCATAGGGCGTTCGATTTACCGACGCCCGCAAGTTACATTTACCCCGCGACGCGGTAACGCCCGACGGCGAATCCGTTAGCCATATAGAACGCTATTTTGTCGGCGGTGTGCTTCTCATCACCCCGAATACAAAGGGCCACACCGAAACCGAAATCTGAAGAACTCGGATAGCGTTCGTATTTGTTTCCGTCCCGGTCTTTGGCTTCGGGTGCCTTGAACACTTCGTAATAGGTCAGGGCGTCGGATGTGGTGCGCTTGTAACAGTACATCCCGTTTGCCTCGTTATGGGCGATTTTCACAAACTTATCGCCGAACTTCGTAAACTCATCCCGCAAAGGCGGGTAAAATGTCTGTTTTTTCATGGAGTGTTTATGAAATTTCGATTTTCTTTGCGTTTTGGTATAGTTGATCCACCTGGCAGGAAAAAGCCGTAAAATCGGCTGTTTTCAGAACGGGCCATTTTGTCCGTCGGTCGGGGTTGAGGGTGTCGTATCGTAGTCCGTTATCCGGGTCAGGCTTTCGTTGTGGCGGAAATATGTACTGCCGGTCGCTCCCTCCCGGTTCTTGGCAATATAGAATACCCCCACGCCCTCGGACGGAATTTTCCCGTATTTGGTGGTGTCTATCATTTCCTCCTCACGTATGGCCGGGCGGTCGATAAAAATCACCATATCGGCATCTTGTTCGATCGCTCCCGATTCCCGGAGGTCGGCAAGTATCGGTGTCTTATCGGCTCGCTCTTCAACCTTGCGGGAAAGCTGGGACAACAAAATGACCGGCACGTCGAGTTCCTTTGCCAGCACTTTGGCCGCCCGGCTCATCTCGGCTACTTCCCGCTCGCGGTTGTTGCGCTTGTCAGAATCGGGGGCCGTCAGCTGCAAATAGTCGATAACGACCATACCGCACCGCCCCTGCCGTTGCAACACCCGGCACTGCGCCCGAATAGCGGGCATCGAAATAGAGGGGGTATCGATTATCGTCACGGGCAACTCGCCCAACCGGGCCGCTCCCGGTTCTATGCGCTTCCAATCCTCGGTACTTACCGCACCAGACCGGAACGCCCTCGCATCCACACCCGAAGCACCAACCAGCATACGGCCGCCGAGCTGCGTCGCGGGCATCTCCAGCGAAAAGATACATACCGGAACACCGGCCCCGGCTGCAGCTTGTGCGAAATGAAGCGCAACGGCCGTTTTACCCATCGCCGGACGTGCGGCAAGGATAACCAGCTGACCGCCCCGCCAACCGCCCGTAATACGATCCATACAGGGCAAACCGGTAGATATTCCTACGCATTCGCCCCGCTGGTGGGCCTGCTGGCGGCGTTCCAGGGCGGTCAGCGTATCCTGCATCACATCGCCGATACTTCGGGCCGAAGCGATCCGGGCGACATCGCCGGTAATCCGTTCAAGGCTTGATATTACCCGCATTACACCCTCCGGGCCTTCCTGTATTGTGGCTATTCCCTCCATTAGCGTAAAAATTCCTCGGCGCTGGATATCCTTATCCACCAATATCCGGGCGTGGTTCAGTATCCCGACACCCGATCCGACGGCCTGCGTAAGGACGGCAAGATACTGACGGGAAATATCCGTCCCTTTCAACTCCTCGAAAACCTGGTAAAGGTCTGGAAATATTCCCCGGTCATCGAGTTTGCAAATAGCATCGTAAATCCTCGCATTTTGGGGATCATAAAATGCCGTTGAAGTAAGAATACCCCGCACATCGGCGACGGATTCCGGGAAAACCATTAGCGCACCCAATACAGCCCGTTCGAGGTCGGGCGATTCCGGGATCTTCAAGGCGTCCGCCGGATAGTTACAGGTCTTTGTATATTCGTTTTTTTTCATTTTGCTGTGTGGGTTTATGGTTATTAAATTCGGATTTGCGACGCATCCAAATTCGGGCGGCAGCTTGCCAATCTTTCATCTGGGATTTACCGGACACTTTCCAGCCGTTAGCCGTGAAATGATCGTAAAAACATTCCGCATCGTTCTTTGTCCCTTCGATCGTCGAAAAATAGTTTGTAACTTCTTCGAGCGGGGGAGCAACAAACGCCGTGCGTTTGCTTGCGACTTTGTGCGGCTTGTCCGCACTTTCTTTACTCTCGTTAGAGAGTTTCTTATCTATATCCTTATCCTTATCATTATCATTATCATTATCGGCATCCACCGCATTCGAGCGCATACGATTGCATCCGTTTGTATGCGACCGCATACGCTCGTTTTTCCAACGTTTGTTCGCATTTTCGGAATTTTTATTGCATACATCCGCATATTTGGCCCTGTCGCGGTCTATTTGAGCCCGCATAAGTCCGAACATAGAGTACAAAACATCTCTATCGGTCGGCTCTTCGCCGTATAGTACGTATCGTTTTACCGCATCGTCGATTTTAAGCCGCAAATCCGCCGGAAACGACAATAGCTGCTCCGCCCAATCTGTGTAATACAAAAAATTAGGCTTTTCTTTCTGTTGCGTATTTGTCATTATTGCATCCCTCCTTTCCGAATAAAATACCGTTTGAATCGGCCCCCGTGCACGCCCTCGCACCATTCGTCGGCGATCGGTACGCCCTTATGACGCAAATCGCGGATTACGCTGCGGGGATCGGACATCCTCAACGAAATAGTAATATCGGCCGCCGAACGGGGAATACCGTCCGAAAGCAAGTTATAAATCCTTTGCTGGTGATAGGAAAATACAGAGGTAAACCTTACATTTGTAGTGTCATTAGCCCCTATGGTATTAGTTTTTGCCCCTGCGTGCTCGCTTCGAGTGCCGGGGGCGTTTTGATTCTGTACCATACCCGATAAGATTATTTACGGTTAGCACTTTCTGCAATACGTTGAGCGGCTTCCGCATCCCGGTTCCGGGGCCTGTTTATCTGCTGCGCCGCCCATTCACGCAGCTCCTTCCGGGAGAACACCAAACGACGGGGGCCGAATTTAGCATAGGGAATTTCGTGTCTATGGGTAAGAATATACAAACTGCGCATAGTCGTCCGATAACCCAGCGAAGCCAGGAATGGCAGAGTTTCTTCGGCGGTCATCGCATCGGGCAACTCCGAAGCATCCGCGATACTCTCTGTGGCTTTCTCGCGTCTTTTGTAATCCTGCATTGCGGCAAATACTGCATCCGAAATCAAGTCTTTCAGGGTCTCCTGTTCAACTACTACTAAATTGTTTCCCATAATATTTATTAGTTAAATTTCTTTCCTTTGTTTGCCGCAAAAATCGCTTTACCTCGGGAATATTCAAAGGAAAATTTCACTTTTTTAACATTATTTCCCGCAAGTCGTTACAAATTATCAATTTGCTGTGTAAAAGTATTTTACATTACAAAAAATAAATAAAAAAAATAAACGGAGAATATTTTTTAATCTCCGTTTACAAAATCGTAAGGCAAATAATTGAATCCGCGGAAAATACGGCTGTTTACAGGCGGTTATTTCCAGCCGTCAGGAATCAAAATAGCCGCGTTTTTCTCCCTTTCTTCCCGTTCGAAGCTGGCCAAATAGTTTTCCGTCGTTTTCAGATCTTGGTGGCCGAGGCTTTCCGATATATAGGCGATATTCGCCCCGGCACGCTTCAACACCGTAGCGAACGAATGACGCGCCGTATAGGTCGATATGTTCCCTATTCCGAGCTGCTCCCCTACTTCCTGCATCCGCTTGTTGATCGCACGGGTCAAATACATCGTTTTCAACTTCTGGTGCATCGCGTCCTCCGTCCCGTCGAGAACCGGAAATATAAAGTTATTACGCCCCGGGGGATTGCCCCAGCGGTCGATAATAGCCTGCATTTGGGGAACGACCACTACCCGGATTTCCTTGCGGGTCTTGGTCGTGTGCTCGGTCTTTTGACGCACGAAACAGATTTCACCGTCCACAATATCACGGTACCGCAATTTCACGAAATCGGCGACGTTGATCCCGTTACACAAGTAGAGGAACAGCCAATAATCCCGGTATTTGGCCGTCGCTTCGCTCCCGTCCTCATAGCGGGCGATCCGCCCGATCTGCTCCAGCGTCAGAGCCAGCTTGCGCCCCTCGCCCTCCTGTATTTCATACCGGCCCCGCCCGAACGGGTATTGCGTTTCCTTGACGATACCCAGACGTCGGGCATCGTTCATTATCGCCCGCAGGTGGCGCAAGTGTATCGATATGGTTGTTTGCACCTTCCCCTCTTTGGTCAGAAAATCCGCATATCGTTTCAGCCACGATACGGTAACGGCGTCAAACTGTATGCGCTCCCCGGCAAACCGCTCCAGCCCTTTCAGCACATTGTCATAAACGAGCATACTGCCAACGCGCCCGGCCTTTTCCAGCTCGGCGATTTTGGCCCGGAACATCGCGTTTACCGTATTGGACGCTGCCCCCTTCAGTCGATCGTTGAGGGCATCCAGCGAAAACCCGCCGTTACCCGCTAAATTCTCAACGGCCGCTCGCACTATCTGGTAGCTGCTCTCTATGTCTTTCCGGACCGCTACAAGGGCACGCGCCTTTGTCGCTCCAAGCATCTCCCACTCTTCCGGGGTCAGGTCTTTGCCCGTAGGATAGTAGCGGCGATCCCGGCGGTAGGTTACGCGAATTTTTACTGGGTATTTCTCGTTTGGTTTCGTACGGCGGGTGTCAAGCATCGCGGCCACCGTTATTCCATCTTTTGAGTAGTTCATTTTTGGTTATAGATTTTGGATTTGCACACACATTTGCACACACAATTTGCACACAAATATACGCATTTAATCAAACCAAACAAAAACAGAGTAAAACAAAATAGCTATATTTGCCACTGAAATACAGCTATTTATAAAACAAACAAGAAATTACCAAAAAATAGCAAAAACCCCGAAATTACGCCTACGGATCAGAAGGTTACAGGTTTGAGTCCTGTCGGCGTCACAAAATAATGCAGCGACCTGTTTTTCGACAGGTCGCTTTTTGTTTTCGGCTGCACGACCATAGCGCAGTTGCCGATTCTCTCTTTCTCCGCCTTGTACTCCCGCCGACTTACACCCGGGAAAATTTCCGTCCTCCCATAAAATCCATACGGAATCCGTCCGTACCGACGCCCGATCATAGCAACAACTTTGAGATTCCCGTCAGCGAAAAGCACCTGAAAACGAATCGCCAAAACATCCAAATTCTTCCCAAAAGAAGCACGAAGCCCCTCTCCAACGGCAACTCGACAATGTGCCCCCTCACCCTTCCTGCCATTTATTTTATGCAATCCAAGGTACTTACTCAACAAGCACAATGCGATTCCGGGTTCAATCGATCTAAATACACAATCCCGAAAAAAATCGAACTCGCCTTCTTTTCGAATTTATAAAATTTTACGAATAGACCACAGATTTTACAATTCAAATATTAAAATATACAATTTAACAAATCGGTAAAATTTGCAAAATCAATTCTTTTTATTATATTTGTAATAGTGCGCTCCTCTTTTACTAACTTAAAAATCATGTTATGTTGAATTTCGCCCAACTGAAGTTTCTCCTAACTGGATTAACTTTACTCACCGTACTCGCTGCGTGCAGCGATGACAACACTTCGACGGAAGCTCCTCCTGCAACCATCGAAATCGCAGAGCTCTCCCCGGAAGCAGACAACGTTTCTTTTCGATTAATTCCGACCAATGCTATCTCGATGGCTTACAAGATCGAGATCGAGGGGGGGGGAGATGACGCCGATTTCGTTTCGATAGAAAGCTCCGAAGAAAAAACGGTCGAAATAACCGACCTGACCCCCGAAACCTCTTATAAGCTGACGGCGATCGCCTATAACGCCGACCAGCGCCCTTCGAATCCGGCCACCGCAACATTCACGACCCCCGAAAAACCGACCACGCCGGATCCCGACAAGGCAACCATCTCCATCGAAGAGGTGAAAGCCACCTATAATTCGGTAACCTTTACCCTGAAAACCGCCAATGCAGCCCGCTTCGGCTACAAGGTCGATGTTCCCGACGGAACGGCCGAACTTACGTTCGTAAACGGCTCCGAAGGCGGCACCTATACAACCGACAACCTGGAGGCGGCGACCGACTATCAAATCACCGCCGTCGCATATGACGAAAACGGGCAGGCCGCCGATCCCGTCACCCACGCATTCAAAACCGAAGCCCTTCCGACCGGCCCCGCCGTCGTTTCGATCGAAGAGGTCGCTACGACCCACAGTTCGATCCGCTTCACCCTGAAACTCGACAATGCGGTCCGGATCGCCTACAAGGTCGATGTCCCCGACGGAACAGCCGAAATGACCGTCGTCGAAAAGCCACAGCAATCGACCTTCCTGGTCGGCAGCCTCCAGGCGGAAACCGACTACGTATTGACAGTCGTAGCCTATAACGGCAAAGACGAACCGTCCGAACCCGCCACGCATTCGTTCACGACCCCCGCCTATACCGCATTCGCACGGATCGACGCCGTGGCGACCGCACACGGAATCTATCTCAAGGCCGACGTGGACACCGGCAAATTCCCGCTCTATTTCCTGAAAATTTTCGACCCGGACCTTACGGAATCCAGCGCCGATTTCGAAGAGCATTTCAAGGTCGATTCCCGGGAGCAGTTCATCCATTACCTCGAAGTCGCCTCACTGACAGCGGGCCTCAAAACCGCCTCGTTCGAAGAGTGGAACAAAACCCTGCTTTCGACCCGGTCGCAGCAAGTCCTTCTCTACGCCGCTCCCGTTGTCCGGCAAGGGGTCGATGTCGTCTGTGAAGACTACGGCGAAATCATCGAAATTCCGCTGACGATCCCCGCCCGCGACGAACTCGGAGCAGGACAGGCCGCTGTCACGCTGGGCGAACCGCAGGTTGCGGGCAAAGAGTTGGAGATCGCCCTGACAAAACAGGACGGCGTCGTTTCCTACTATGCCGGCTATGCGACCAAGTCCGACGTCGAAGCCGCAGGCACCCCGGAACAATTCGTCCAGGCCGGACTGGATGCGAAGACCTATGACTACGACATCACGGCCGACTTCCAAGGCACCTGGAAAACAGACCGGCTTTCGCCGGGCAGCGAATATTACTTCTTCTCGTTCGCATACGATGCCGAAGGCAAGTTGGGTCCCCTGCAATACAAGGAGTTCCACACGGAAGCCGCAGGCACCGACTACGATACGTCGCTCACGGTCGATATTGCCCTGAAGACCGCATCGTTCACCTCAGCGACTTTCTCCGTCAAACGGAACGGCTTCGAAAAAGCTTATTACAACTTCATCACCAAAGCCGATTTCGACCGCAAATACGGCGGCAATGCGGATACATACGTTCAACGAGAGTTGATCGGCAAAGAGAGTGGTTATCCGATAACGCTATACAGCGACAACGACATCAACGGATCCCGTTTGGCATACGATACGCAATACGTACTGATCGCCCTGCCCGAAGCCGACAACGAAGACAGATACGGCGTTCCGACGGTGGTCGAGTTCGAAACCCTCGGCTACGAAGCTACCGGCTCTGCGACGGCGACCATCGCGGTAAATTCGATCACGGACAATTACGGCGTATCTTTCTATGCCTCGGTAACCGTAACCCCCGGAGCCGATTGCGCAGGTTACTATTACGCAATGATCGAAAAAACAGCCTACGATGCAGCAGCCAATCTCGGTGAAACGATCTGCAAACAAAACGGCGTAAAATACCGTGCCGCCACCGAAGACACGACGTTCTCCACCGACTACTATTTCGCAGAAAGCTATCTGGTCCTCATCCCGGTCGATAACAACGGGAAAATGTCGGCTCCGGTCACTTCGGAATTATTGACCACGAGCGCCAAATAAAAAGCAATCAAATAAACAAACACGCAGAACTCCCAACCTGTCCGAAACCTCGCTGCACGGGGTCCCCGTGACGAAGGGAGAGCCGGTTGGAACACGTCGCTTTCAGCGGCAAAGGCACAACCGGAACATCGAGCACATAAATTATCAAAAAAACAACCCTAAAATAATCCGACTATGAAATCTTTGAGTAAAGCAACCTTCCATTTACTGTGTTGCATCCTGCTATTGGGAACTTTCCAGAGTTGTAAAGACGACGAAACGACGCCCCCGCCTCCCGGAGAAAGCGCCACGCTCACCATTTCCGACGTCAAGGCCGAAGCCAATACCGTAACTTTCACCATCACGCCGAAAAATGTAGATGTTTATACCTATACGATCAAATCCGCGACGGTAACGCCTCAAGCGACCGTTCAGGATCCGGCCGAAACCAAAACCTTCACATACAACAGTCTGCTTCCGTCGAGCGACTATACGATCGTGGCAACAGGTTTTACACAAGGCGGTCTGGAACTCACTTCTACCGAATACAAATTCCGAACGCTCGACACGCAGGATCCCGGACTCGAAGTACCTTCCGGAGAGGAGCCGTTCATCGAATACGGCGACCAGCGGATCGCCGCCAAATCGGTCTTCTTCTACAAGGAAACCGATCGGCTCTGGTTCTTCATCTCCCCGCTCGAAGGATACGACAACTACCAGGACATGCTCTATGGCAACGGCGGAAAAAACGATTACATATCCCTCAGCTTCACGCCGAACCAGCTAAATAAATCGATCAACATGAAGAGTGCGTCCGAACGGTATTCGCTGCTCAACTCCATGTCGTTCCAACACCCCATCGCATCGGATATTTCGATGGTGACCATCGACTACCATTCATTAATCACCGACGGCGGCTTCATCGTCACCCGCGACGGGGACAAGATCGAAGGATATGCCGAAATGACCTCGGCCGCAACCGGCAAGAAACTCCGCATCTACGGTACCTGCACCTACGACCAGCAGGACGCCGAGCGGACCAGCTTCATCAGCCTCAACGACCTGAAAACTCCGCTCGGAAGCGCCTATTACCAACCGCTCGAAGAGGAAACGATTTCCGAAATCCATCTCTCGCCGGCCAGCCCCGTCATGGGAGCGCTGATCGACCAGGTGGATGAATACTACGTTCGAATCCGCTTCGACAACGCCCTGGCGACGGCTAAAACTCCGATCGACATCACCCGGATCGACAAGCTGTTCGAACTCGAAATCGTCGATCCTGCCCAACAAAAGTCGGTTACCGTCACCAATACGGACCTTCAAGGCGCGACGGGCACCATCACCCTCTACAAATACGCCCTGCAAGACAACTACCGAATCTCGTTCGATCTGCAGGTTCATGATATGCACCTCGAAGGGTATGCGGACGGGGCGTTCGAACTATACTCCTACTACTCCGGCAACAGTTATACGGTCGGAACGAACGACCCGGTCGAACTCCAATCCGCCGTCATCGACCGCCGCAGCGACGATTACTACACGATCTATCTGGCACCCCAGGCCGGTCTGACCGATTTGGAGCAAATCCGGCAGGCGGAGGGCGTAGTAACCATCAAAGCCGCACCGCAGGCACTGGACGGTCTGCTCGTTTCCTTTGCCAACGAAAAGGATGCCGGACGAATACTGTCCATCGCATATGCAGGCAAAACCTACGACAACCAGGGTGACAACACCAAGAGTACCATCCACGGAGCCACCGCAAAGCAAAAGATCGCGCTGGCCTTCTATGAAGCGACCAACGAAATGAACGGTTATTATTGCGGACCGTTCGTCGATGTGCAATAAACAACCCCGGCAACCGAAGGTCCGATCGCATCTCAAACCCACGATTCGACCGGCAACCGGTTCTCCCGGAATCTTCATCAAGCCCCCTTTTCGAAGGGGGCTTTTTTCCCACGCTTCATCCGGCGAAAGCAAAAAACAGAGCTCGGACCTTTTACTTCCGAATCGTCATCAATTTTGCCGTATTACCGAAAATCCGGAATAAAAACCACCGTCACAGTAGATATTTCAAAAAAAAAACGCTAAATTTGTCAGAAACCTAAGTTGCTTCCTTAAGCCGAGCGCAATGAAACCTTCGTTTCGATTGCCGAGGCGAAAAATAGTCGAAAGAAAATCAACGCTTTCGATAAACCGAGCGCAGAATCGGAGGTGTTCGAACTCTGCCAAAGCGGAAAACAACGGCGTAAAAACGAACTGTTTCGTAGAGCCGAGGATATAACCACCAAGCCCGTTCGGTTATACGAGGCGGGAAACGGAACTCAAAACAGCAATGAACCTAAAACAGACACCATGATAAAGAAAGAATTATTACTCGGCGACGAGGCTATCGCATGGGGAGCCCTCAACGCCGGTCTTTCGGGCGTGTACGCTTACCCCGGAACCCCCTCTACGGAGATCACGGAATTTATCCAGATGCACCCCCTAACGCGCGAGCGCGGCATCCACTGCAACTGGTCGGCCAACGAAAAGACCGCACTGGAAGCGGCCCTCGGCATGTCGTTCGTCGGCAAGCGGGCCCTGGTCTGCATGAAGCACGTGGGCATGAACGTCTGCGCCGACGCTTTCGTCAATTCAGCCATGACGGGTGCCAACGGCGGCCTGGTGGTCGTAGCGGCGGACGATCCCTCGATGCACTCCTCGCAGAACGAACAGGACTCCCGCTTCTACGCCAAATTCGCCATGATTCCCTGCTTCGAACCCGCATCGCAACAGGAAGCCTACGAGATGATCGGCGAGGCGTTCGACTTCTCGGAGAAATACCAGATTCCGGTGCTGATGCGCGTGACGACCCGCATGGCCCACTCGCGTGCCGTGGTCGAAATCGGCGAACCCCGCCAGCAAAACACGCTCCACTACCCCGAGCGGCCCCGCCAGTGGATCCTCATGCCGGGCAACTCGCGCGTACGTTACAAAACCCTCATCGAGGAGAACAAACTCTTCGAGCAGGAGGCCGAACATTCGCGCCACAACCGCTACATCGACGGACCGGACAAATCCATGGGCATCATCGCCTGCGGTCTGGCCTACAACTATATTATGGAGAACTTCCCGGAAGGCTGCCCCTTCCCCGTGCTGAAGATCTCGCAATATCCGCTGCCGACGGCACTCGTACAGCGCATGGCTTCGGAGTGCCGTTCGCTGCTGATCGTCGAAGAGGGACAACCTCTGGTGGAGGAGATGATCCGCGGTCTGCTGGGTACTCCGATTCCGGTCAAAGGACGTTTGAGCGGCGAGCTGCCCCGCACGGGCGAACTCACGCCCGACAACGTACGCGGCGCCCTCGGTCTGCCCCGCCGCGAGAGCGAGGCGGCCAGCCAGCTCACCATGCCCCGGCCCCCGGCCCTTTGCCAGGGCTGCGGCCACCGCGACGTATATACGGCACTGAACGACGTGCTGCGCGAGCACTACCCCGACCACAAGGTATTCAGCGACATCGGCTGCTATACGCTCGGTTCGCTGCCCCCGTTCCGGGCGATCGACACCTGCGTAGAGATGGGTGCTTCGGTCACGATGGCCAAGGGCGCTGCCGACGGCGGACAGTTCCCTTCGGTAGCCGTAATCGGCGACTCGACCTTCACCCACTCGGGCATGACCGCCCTGCTGGATGCCGTGAATGAAAAGAGCAACATCACCGTCGTAATCTCGGACAACCTCACTACCGGCATGACCGGCGGCCAGGATTCGGCCGGCACGGGACGCCTCGAGCAGATCTGCGCCGGACTGGGCGTGGAGCCCGAACACATCCGCGTCGTGGTACCCCTGCCCAAGAACATGGAGGAGATCCGCCGCACGATCCGCGAAGAGATCGAATACAAAGGGGTTTCGGTCATCATCCCGCGCCGCGAGTGCATCCAGACCGCCAAACGCCACAACGCAAAAAAACAGTAGTACGACCATGAAACGGGACATCATACTTTCCGGCGTGGGAGGACAAGGCATCCTCTCGATCGCCACCGTCATCGGAGCCGCTGCCCTCAAGGAGGGACTCCACATCAAACAGGCAGAAGTACATGGCATGAGCCAGCGCGGAGGCGACGTACAGTCGAACCTGCGCATCAGTTCGGACGAGATCCTCTCCGACCTGATCCCCCAAGGCGCGGCCGATATCATCATCTCGCTCGAACCGATGGAGGCGCTGCGCTACGTACCCTACCTGAATCCGGAGGGCTGGGTGATCGCCAACACTACGCCGTTCGTAAACATCGACAACTACCCCGAACCGGAGGCCGTATTGGCTGAACTCGGGAAGCGCAAACATGCGATCCTGATCGATGTCGATGCCATCGCCAAGGAGCAATCCTCGCCCCGTGCGGCCAACATCGTGCTGCTGGGCGCCGCCGCTCCTTTCCTGGGGCTCGACGCCGACAAGTTCGAGGCGGGCATCCGCAGCATCTTCGCCCGCAAAGGCGAGCAGATCGTCGAAATGAACCTCAAGGCGTTCCGCGCCGGATACGAATACGCACAAAAACACCGCAAGTAATGGCAGCTCTCATTCCGCAGAAGATGTTCGACGAGCAGCTCGCCGCCATGGACATCGAAAACTTCGCACAGGCCACGATCCGTCAGGTCGGAGCCGTCGGCGGCGCCCTCGAGAAGAACTCGGGCACCGAATTCCTGCACCTCGAAATGGGCGTTCCGGGCCTTCCGCCGGAGACTGTCGGCGTCGAAGCCGAACAGCAGGCCCTCGCCCAGGGACACGCTTCGATCTACCCCAGCATCACGGGCATCGCCCCGCTCAAGAGCGAGGCTTCGCGCTTCGTCAAGGCGTTCCTCGACATCGACGTCGCCCCCGAGGGATGCATCCCGACCGTCGGCTCGATGCAGGGCGGCTTCTGCCTGTTCCAGATCAGCTCGCAGTGCGACCCCAAGAAAGACACCATTCTGTTCATCGACCCGGGCTTCCCGGTGCAGCGCCAGCAGGTGCGCATCCTGGGCATCAAGCACGAATCGTTCGACATCTACGACTTCCGCGCCGAGAAACTCGGTCCCAAGCTGGAGAGCTATCTCAAGCAGGGCAACGTCGCGGCGATCATCTACTCGAACCCCAACAACCCGGCGTGGATCTGCCTCACAGAGAGCGAACTGCGCACCATCGGCGAGTTGGCAACCAAGTACGACACGATCGTTCTCGAAGACTTGGCCTACATGGGCATGGACTTCCGCAAGGAGCTGGGACATCCTTTCCAGGCTCCGTTCCAGGCCACCGCAGCCCGCTATACGGATAACTACGTGCTGATGATTTCCGGCTCGAAGATCTTCAGCTACGCCGGCCAGCGCATCGCCATCGCAGCGATCTCGGACAAACTGCGCAACCGCTTCTATCCGGCTCTCAAGGAGCGTTACGGCATCGGCCGTTTCGCCGAATCCTACGCCCTGACATTCCTCTACGCCGCATCGTCAGGCGCAAGTCACTCGGCTCAATACGCTTTGGCGGCCATGTTCAAAGCGGCGGCGGACGGCAAGCTGGACTTCGTGGGGCACACCCGCGAATACGCACACCGCGCTCACCGCGTCAAGGAGCTCTTCGAGCGTCACGGTTTCCACATCGTCTATGACAAAGACCAGGACGAACACGTGAGCGACGGATTCTTCTTCACGGTAGGCTACGGTTCGATGCCGAGTTCCGACCTGGTGGCCGCACTGCTGCGCTACGGTATCTGCGCGATCTCGCTCACCTCGACGGGCAGCCTCCAGAACGGCGTGCGCGTCTGCGTGTCGCAGATGAACCGCGAGGAGCAGTACGACCTGCTCGACCGGCGCCTCCGCGACTTCGCGCAGGACTACGCCCGGAAATAAATCCGGCATTGCAGCTCCGGGTCGCTGTGAAATCGTCCCGGAGTTGCACTCCGGAGAAAAGAATCCGGCACGGACATCCGGGAACGACCATTCGCACCCAACGAAGAGAAGGAGCCGAATAAATTCGGCTCCTTCAAATAACCAACAAAAAAGACAAAACCTACCGTCTCCGGCCGACGACGGGACCGAATTTTCCTTTCACCGACCGACTGCCGGAAACGACTTAGAAAAACAGACCCATGATCAACTACACCACTGCCGCTGAAGCTGCGAAGCTCATCAAATCCAACGACAGCGTTTATATTCAGGGAAGCGTTTCGATCCCGGAAGTGCTCGTGAAAGCGATGGCCGACCGGGGACACGAACTTCGGGGAGTGAAGGTCTATTCAGCCTTCGCCATCGGACGGGAGGAAGCGCCCTACTGCAAGCCCGAATACAAAGACAGTTTCCTCGTATATAGCCTCTTCGTGTCGAACTCCGTGCGCAACTGGATCGCTCAGGGGTACGGACAGGCCATCCCGGCTTTTCTGGGCGAGATCCCGGGGCTTTTCCGCAAGGGGATCATCCCGATCGACGTAGCGCTGCTGAACTGTTCGCGCCCCAATGCGGACGGCTATTGCAGCTTCGGCACCTCGGCCGACCTCGCGGTTTCGGCCGCCGAATGTGCGAAGGTCGTTATCGCCCAGATCAACCCCCACGTGCCGTTCTCCTACGGCGATGCGCTGATCCACGTCTCGAAACTCACGGCCGCCGTCGAAGTCGATGAACCTCTGGTGGAGCTTCCGACCGCCCAGCCCAGCGAAATCGACCGCAAGATCGGCGGCTACATCGCCGAGTTGATTCCCGACGGTGCGACCCTCCAGATCGGCGTGGGCGGCATTCCCAACGCGGTACTCGCAGCCCTGGGCGATCATAAACACCTGGGACTCCACACCGAAGCACTCACCGACGGAGTAGTACCCCTGATTCGGAGCGGTGTGATCGACAACTCGCAGAAAAAAGTGCTTCCGGGCAAAAACCTCGCGTCGCTGGCTCTCGGCTCGAAACGGCTCTACGAATACATGGACTACAACGAAGACCTGATCATGAAGGACGTGGCATGGACGAACGACCCGTTCCGCATCCGCGAGAATCCGAAGGTCATGGCCATCAATTCGGCGCTGGAGGTCGATCTGACGGGCCAGATCTGCGCCGACTCGATCGGCACGATGATCTACTCGAGCGTGGGCGGACAACACGACTTCATGTACGGCGGCGCGCTCTCCGAAGGCGGCAAAACCTTCATCGCGCTCCCCTCGACCACCTCGAAGGGACAATCCAAGATCAAAGCCCTGCTGACGCCCGGCGCCGGCGTGGTGACCACCCGTTTCCAGACACAATACGTCGTCACGGAGTACGGTGCGGCCTACCTGCTGGGTAAAGGACTCGCCGAGCGTGCCCGCGCCCTGATCGACATTGCGCATCCCTCGGCCCGCGAGGAGTTGGAAAAAGCCGCCTGCGAACGCTTCGGCTATTCGTTCCTGCGGCTCAAATAGATTCCTCGATTCCATGTGCAGGAATCGTTCGCGGGCACCTGTCCGCTCCGCGCAGAGATGATTTTCACGCAAGATCCATATATTATAAAGTATATCAAAAAGGACTCCTGCCGAAACCGGAATAACCGTGTATGCGGAATAACTAAAGACCGTCCCGCCTCCTTTTTCAGAGGATGGGACGGTCTTTTTTCCACACAAAATCCCCCTCTCGACCGATCTATCGGGGGGGGTAAAATTTTATTGATTTTCGATAAATTTTTCTTGTTTTTCACAAATATACTTTCTATCTTTATCGCAACAAACGATAAGAACGGACGCAGTGCCTGCAAGCGTTTCCAAAAGTCGAGGAATTACATAACGCCGGCACAGGAAACACCCCGCAGAACCCTTCGGTTTCGACCGGCAGGAACACTTCACGGATCAACAGGAAATACGCCGAAACAAAAACAGCGAACAAAATCAACGACCATAAAAAACGGGATCACTCCCTCTCGATATGATTGTACTCGAAAACATCAACAAGACCTACCACAACGGCGCTCCGCTGCATGTACTCAAGGGTATCGACCTCGAAATCGAAAAGGGCGAGCTGGTTTCGATCATGGGGGCCTCGGGATCGGGCAAATCGACCCTGCTGAACATCCTCGGGATCCTGGACGACTACGACACGGGCGAATATTTCCTGAACGGGCGCCTGATCAAACACCTGAGCGAGACGCAGGCCGCCGCTGCCCGCAACAACATGATCGGCTATATTTTCCAGTCGTTCAACCTGATAAACTACAAGAACGCGGTCGAAAACGTCGCCCTTCCCCTCTACTACCAGGGCGTTTCACGCCGCAAGCGCAATGCCGAAGCCCTCGAATACCTCGACCGGCTGGGACTCCGCGACTGGGCCAACCACATGCCCAACGAGATGTCGGGCGGCCAGAAGCAGCGCGTGGCCATCGCCCGGGCATTGATCAACAAGCCCCAGATCATTCTCGCCGACGAACCTACGGGCGCCCTGGACAGCAAAACCTCGCAGGAGGTAATGGACCTGCTGCGGCAGGTAAACGGGACGGGCATGACCATCATCTGCGTAACCCATGAACAATCGATCGCCGACCAGACGGACAAGATCATCCACCTGAAGGACGGCGTGATCGGTTCGATACAAAACCTCCGGCCATGAGAGAGTTGCTGTTGGAAATCTGGGCGTCGATCCGCCGCAACAAGCTGCGCACGTTCCTCACGGGCTTCTCGGTCGCATGGGGCATCTTCATGCTGGTCATCCTGCTCGGCTCGGGCAACGGACTGAAAAACGGCACGCTCTCCAATTTCGGGTCGATGGCCGTCAATTCGGTCATCATCAACGGCGGCTGGACCTCGCAACCCTACAAAGGCTACGACAAGTGGCGGCGCATCAACATCACCAACCGCGACCTGGAGATCCTGCGCACCGAATTTCCCGAAGTAGATAAGGTTTCCGCCCGCGTACAGGGACCAGGACAATACAACCTCTCCCACGGACGCGACTTTCTGAACAATGCGGCCGTAGTCGGCAGCGACCCGGAATACCGCGAAATCATGAATGTCAGGGTGCTCGACGGACGCTTCCTGAACGATACCGACCTTCGGGAGCGGCGCAAGGTGATCGTCGTGGATAAAAACGTGCGGGATGTCCTGTTTCACGGTCAAAGTCCCGTCGGACAGCACCTCCTGGTCAACGGAACATCGTACAGCATCATCGGTGTTTTCGAGATGGACCAGTTCGGCTCCTACACATTCACCTTCATCCCGCTGACGACCGCCCAACTACTCTTCAACCACAGCGATCCGAGCGTAGGACAGACCTATCTTTCGGTGAAAGACATCGACACCGATCAGAAAATGGCCGAATTCGAACAGCGGCTCCGCAATCGTCTGGCCGCCGAACACACCTTCGCGCCCGACGACGAAAGCGCCGTCTGGATCTACAACCGCATGGAAGGTTACAAGAACATGATGCTCGTCTTCGGCGGCATCAACCTCTTCATCTGGATCATCGGTCTGGGAACGCTGCTCGCAGGCATCGTGGGCGTGAGCAACATCATGCTGGTAACGGTGCAGGAGCGCACCTTCGAATTCGGCATTCGCAAGGCTCTCGGAGCCAAACCCTCGTCGATCATCCGGCTGATCCTGACCGAATCGGTGATGATTACCGCCGCATTCGGCTATATCGGGATGGTGCTCGGCGTATTCGCCATGGAAGGAGTGAACAAGCTCATGACACAAACTCCGCCCGGTGAGGAGAACACGTTCAACATCTTCGTCAATCCGACGTTGAACCTCTCGGTAGCGGTAAGCGCGACGATCGTTCTGGTGCTGGCCGGACTTATCGCAGGTTACATCCCCTCCCGCCGGGCCGCCCGACTGAAGACCGTCGATGCCCTGCGGCACAATAAATAACTGCGCGACAACGAATCCCACAACGACCGGGGAACAGATAAGGAAGCACCCCGGAGTCCGAAGGACGACAAAAGTCCCCTCCCGAGGAGGGGATTGAGGGGTGGGTAAGAATTGAATACGCGGCCAAGCCGCGAAACTACGACAGACCGAAAAGAGAACAGCAACAACGAGCCCGGGACACCCGGAAGAAAGAAAAGGAACCAAACTATGACAGGATTTTTCGATACGGATCGCTGGAACGAAATCTGGCAGACGATCTCCCGCAACCGCAGGCGCAGCATCATGACGGCGCTGGGTGTCTTCTGGGGTATCTTCATGCTGATCGTCCTGCTGGGTGCCGGCACGGGGCTGGGCCGCATGTTCCGCGCCCAACTGGGCGGTACGGCCACCAACGCCATTTTCATCATGTCCGACCGCACCTCCGTCCCATACGAAGGTATGCCTACGGGCCGCAGCTGGGAACTGGACTGGGACGACCTGGAAGCGCTCCGGAAACTGCCCCGCATCGAATACATCTCGGCCATTTGCTGGGGCAACCAACGCAACATGAGCCACCAAGACCACAAAGGCGAATTCGGACTGATGGGCTACTCGCCCGACATGCAGCAGATCGCCCCCCAACAGATTCTCATGGGGCGCTACCTGAACGAAGTCGATGAACTGCGCCAGCGCAAAGTCTGCGTAATCGGACTTCAGGTCTGGCGCGACCTCTTCCCCGGCGGAGAAGATCCTACGGGCAAAACGATCCAGATCGGCAGCTCCTACTTCACGGTCGTCGGCGTTACCAAACCCCTGGGAGGCATGATGGCCTTCAGCGACCCGGAGCGAACCGTCGTCATCCCGGCACTGCTCGTACAGCAAATGTACGGACTGGGACGGACGATCGACATGCTGGCACTCACCGGATATGCGGACGAACCGACCCAAGAGGTGATCCAGGAGTGCCGGCAAAGCATCGCCGCACGACACCTGATCGCTCCCGACGACAAGAAGGCGATCTATTTTCAGGACACCTCCGAGATGTTCGGAAAGATCACGGGGCTCTTCCGAGGCATCTCCCTGCTTACGTGGATCGTAGGTCTGGGCACGCTGCTCGCGGGCATCGTGGGCATCAGCAACATCATGCTGGTACTGGTACGCGAACGCACGCAGGAGATCGGCATCCGCCGCGCCATCGGCGCTTCGCCCCTGACGATCCTTTCGCAAATCCTCTCCGAGAGCTTCATCCTCACTTTTATCGCGGGCATCTTCGGTTTCGGTGCGGGCGTAGGCGTTCTCTCCATCGCCGACAGTTTCTACGCGCGGGCCGCCCAGATGGACCAACACCTGCCCGATATTTCATGGCAGATCTCCTTCGGTATGGGAATGCTCGCGCTGGGGATCCTCGTCCTGGGCAGCCTGCTGGCAGGCATCATCCCTGCGACCCGGGCACTGCGGATCAAAGCCGTAGACGCGATCCGCGAAGAATAAACCCCGAAACTCGCAACAAACGCAAAAAACCGACATAATATGAAAAAGTTTCTGAAGATTTTCCTGGGCATCCTGTTCCTCGCGCTGCTCGTCGGCACGTTCGTCTTCCTCTGGAACAAAACCCGCCCCGTGAAGGTGGTTTACACCCTCGCAACCCCCGTGCATGACACGATCCGTCAGTACGTCATCGCCTCGGGCAAGGTCGAACCCCGCGACGAGGTGCTCATCAAGCCCCAGATCTCGGGTATCATTTCCGAGGTGCTCTGCAAGGCCGGCGACCGTGTAAAACAGGGCGACGTCATCGCTACGGTGAAGGTCATTCCCGAAATGGGAACCCTCAATGCCGCCGAATCCCGCGTGACGGTGGCCCGGCTCTCGCTCGACCAGACCCGCAAGGAGTTCGAACGCACCGAAGCCCTCTATGCCAAAGGCGTGGTATCGCAGGAGGAGTTCGAGAAGGGGCAGACCACCCTGCGCCAGGCCGAAGAGGAGTTCCAGAATGCCGAAGACAACCTGGAAATCGTCAAAACCGGTATTACCAACCGATACAAAGATTTAAGCAACACCCAGATACGCTCCACCATCACGGGTATGATCCTCGACGTACCGATCAAGGTCGGCAACTCGGTGATCCAGGCCAATACCTTCAACGACGGCACCACGATCGCCACGGTCGCCGACATGGGCGACATGCTCTTCCGGGGCAATGTCGATGAAACCGACATCGGCCGCCTGCACGCCGGCATGCCCGTCGTGCTGACCATCGGTGCCATGCAGGGTACCGTCCTCCAAGCCACGCTGGAGTACATTTCGCCCAAAGCCGCCGATGTGAACGGAATCATCATGTTCGAGGTGAAGGCCGCCGCCAAGATCCCGGAATCGGTCTTCGTCCGTGCAGGTTACAGCGCCAATGCCAGCATCGTGACCGACAGCCGCGAAGGTGTTCTCACACTGCCCGAAAGCACCATCCAGTTCGAAGAGGGCAAGCCCTGCGTCTATATCCTCACCAGTCCTGAGGAGAGCCCCGAACAAACCTTCGAGAAACGGGACGTAACGCTCGGTCTGTCGGACGGCGTGAACATCGAAATCGTATCCGGCGTCACCGAAACGGACAAAGTCCGCAACCTCCAACAACAGTCCATCTAAATCCCTGCCACCATGAAATTCGGAACTCTTTTCATCGCACTGCTGCTCGCGGGCAGCACGGCGCAGGCCCAAATTCCGACTCCGACATCCGAAGCAGGCCCTTGGAGCCTGGATGACTGCATCCGATACGCCCACGAACATAACATACAGATCCAGCAACAGGCGCTGCAAGTCGAACAGCGCTCCGTCGAACTCAACACCTCGCGCCACAGCCGCCTGCCCGACCTCGGTGCCAACCTCGGTACGAACTTCAGCTTCGGACGAAGCCTCATCAGCAACAACACCTACGCCGACAACAACCAGGTGTCGGGTTCGCTCGGTGTTTCGGCCTCGCTGCCGGTCTTCATGGGCGGACGCATCAACCACGAAATCGCAGCGGGCAAGCTGAGCCTGAAAGCCGCGGCCCAGGACCTGGACCGGATTCGTGAAGACGTATCGGTCAATATTATGTCGTATTACCTCGACGTGCTGGTCGCAAAGGAGTTGGTTGACGTCGCAGAGCAAGCGCTCGCCTTGAGCACACAACAGGTGGAACGCAGCCGGGAACAGGTGCGAACGGGCAAAGTCGCCGAGTCGGTGCTTTACGAAAACGAAGCCCTGCTGGCGGCAGACGAATACAAACTAACCCAAAGCCGCAACGACCTCTCGCTCTCCCTGCTGGCCCTGAGCCAGGCCCTGAACCGGACGAGTGCCGAAGGGTTCGACATAGTCGCCCCGACTTTCGACAGCCTCACCGTAGAGTCGATGCGTCACCTGCGTAACCCGGCCGAAGTGCTCTCCTACGCGCTGAACAACCGACCCCGCATACAGGCCGAGCGCTTCCGCCTCGAGCAGGCTCTCCGGGCAGTACGGATGTCCCGTGCGGCTTACTACCCCCAGATCACACTGACAGGAGGATACGGCACCAACGTCTATCACTCGTTCGCTACGGGTGCGGTGAATCCCGCTTTCGGGCGCCAGTTCCGCAACAACAGCACCGAATACGTAGGGGTGGCGATCAACATCCCCATCTTCAACCGCATGGCGACCCGCAACAGCGTGCGAACGGCCAAACTGGGCGTGCGGAGCCAGCAGCTCGCCCTGACCGAAGCCGAGCAAACCCTGCAAAAAGAGATCGAAACGGCCTACTACCAGGCCGATGCCGCCCTGTTGAAATACCGTTCGGCGGAAAAAGCGCTCAATTCCGCACAGGTCGCCTTCAGGTACGAAGCCGAGAAATACGCTGCGGGCCGCTCGACGACCTTCGACTACAACGACGCCAGGACCCGCATGCAGAAGGCCGAATCCGACCAGATCCAGGCCAAATACGAATTCATATTCCGTACCAAGATCCTCGATTTCTACGCGGGTTTCCCCCTGACACTTTAAGCGGCAAGCGGAACCCGAAGACTCCGACCACAGCTTCTCTTTTCATATAAAATCTCTCTCTGCCGATATTTCCGGAAGTCCCCCTCCAGGCGGAAAAGAGAGGTAATCCGGCGGATTCGTCCCGCAGCCTTACTCCGCGATCGAAAGGTCGGCGAACGAGAAAACTTCGGTCGAAACCTCGCCCAACGGACCGCTCTTGGCATTGACCCCCACCTGTACTTTGACGAAGTCGATGTACTTCAGCTCGACAGGCGTTCCGTCGGGCTGCATGGCATTGGCGATTCGGAATCCGTTGCTCTGTCCCTTTCCGTCCACCGCATCGCCGCCCGCAAGACAGTCGCTTCCGTAATTGTCGGCATAGCCCCAGTCGTAAGGGCGGTTGATCCAAAATCCCCTGTCATCGACCATATTCCGGGATTCGAGCAGCGTACCGCGCAACGTATAAGTATCGGCGGCCCAAGCCGGATAATAGAAATCCTGGTCGTGAAATTCTCCCTTATACTCGATCGTGCCGCTGTGACCTTCCGAATCGGTCCACTGTACGTCCATCCCCTTTCCGGCAGGTCGGTAATAAGTCACGGCATAACCGGAGACAGTCCCTTCCTTGCCCGTTTCGCTGCCCCGCAACTCATACCACTCGTCATCGGGCTCGCCGTTGCCGTTCACGTCCTGCATGACCCACACCACACCCGGCTCCGAGCTGGTGTCGAACGCATTCCCCTGAATGGAAAAATCGTAGCCGCTTTCCATTCGGGCGATACTGTGATCGAACCCGACGATCAGATAACCGCCGAATCCCCCGAGCGAAACATAACTCCGCGCCTCCAGCCTCCCGGCTGCATAAGCTACGGCATCTTCATGAGTACGCTCGTTGCCCGTATATCCGGCTTCGGTCTTTTCGCCGACCAACTGCCCGGGAGCGGGCAGAAATTCGTAAACCGCATTCTGGAAACGACTGCTGGCCGCACTCGCCGGGCGTCGGCGCTGCTCCTCGTCCGCAAAGGCGTGGACGACGATCTCGGCAGACAGCGTGACAACCCCTCGGACGATGTTTCGCGTAAGACGCTCGGAAGCATCGCCGCCTTCGGTCACATCGACCCGAACGGTATAGTCGCCCGGCCCGTCGGGTGTAAACTTAAACACGGCACCCGTTTCGGCAGCGACCGGTTCCCCATCGACCGACCAGGCGAACTGCGGATCGGCGACATAAGCCAACGACGGCGCAAGATAGACCGCACGGCCGACGAACGTACTCCGATCGGTCGTCTTACAGTAATGAGAGAGCTTTTCGAAGCGGACCTCCGAAGGCATCTTCTCCACGACCTCCACGACAAATTCTTTGACGGAAGTTCCGTCGTCGTTCGATGCCTCGATACGGATCGGGTAGCTCCCCACCGTCTCTTCCCGGAAGGTATAGCTCATCTGCGTAGAAACGACCTCGCCGGCACAGAGCCACCGGCAGCGGAAGTCCTCCTGGTCCGAATGCTGAATATCGGGAGCGAAGGTATATTCGACACCCGGCAGAACCTTGAGCCCCTCGGCAGGCAGTGCGAGCGAAATGACGGGCGGAGTAAGCTCCAGCACATCCACCCGCAGCTCCGCTTCGGCTTTTCCGGCAGCCGTTTCGACACGGAAAGTGATATACACTTCCCCCAGTTCGGTAAAGACGGCCGTATAGGTCGGTTCGGAACCTGCCAGCTTGCCATCGACGATCCATGAGTAGGTAGCTCCCTCGGCATACTCCACCGTCGGAGCGATGGTCAGCTCCCGGCCCGTCTTGACGGTATAAACCCCCGACTCGCTGTCGAGCGTAATGACGGGAGCATGATCCCGGTCGTCCAAAATCACTTCGTCCTTGTTGCAGGCGGTCGTCAACAGTGCAGCCAACGCCATCCAAAACAGGAAATGTCTTTTCGAAAAAATCCACATAGCACGTTACATATATTCGCGTTTACGGCACGCGGCAGAGCGGAAACCCGCCCTGCCGACGCACACAAAAACGATTTATCTTCAAAAACCGTCGCCTCCGCCCGGTGCAGTCCGTCACGGACTTTTCCGCAAGTCGGAAACGATCGCCGAAATCGGTCCGGAAACTCTCCGGAAAAACATTACAGCTCGATCGTTATGTCATCCAGAGCATAATAGGCCGGCATCGAGAAGCCATAACCGTTATCGGGGCCGCCCGTCATATTGAAACGCACCTTCGCCACCTTGCCCAGCGAAGAGAGGTCCCATTTGGTCCACTCCTTAATCAGCTTGTCCTTCGATGCGAAAGTCATCGTCACGGTGCCGGTCTCCTTACCTGCGGCATCGTAGCCCGTAGCATGAATCAGTACATCCTGGCCCTCCTCAAGCGCAGGTGCAAGGGCATTGCCCTTGGCTGCCACACTCAGGAAATAACAGGTCGAATTGATATAGCAGCTCTGGATCGTACGCGCCACACCGTCGGCGAAAGCGAAAATAGGACGGCTGTCGCCATAGTCGGGGTGCGCCTCGTCGTAGTTGCCGTAACCGATAAGGAAATTATCCGATCCGTCGTGGCCGCCGCCCGTAGTAGCATCCTCGTTCCGGGCATTGTACAGGTAAAGGTCAAGCTCGTAGGAGTTGAACTTCTCGATATCCTTGGAGTTGTAGGACGATACCATAAACGGGTATCCCCAACCTTCGGGACAGGGCGAAGTCAGCTGCGTGGTCTGATCGGTCCAGGTGTACGCCTTATCTTCGTAAACTACGGACATCGCCTTACCGCCGTTATAGTTCGCCACCACCAGCGGCGACCAGTCGTCGCCCTCGAAAGTGATCGTATAGGTCTGGGGTCCTTCGTCCGGCCCGTCGTCGTCCTTCGAACATCCGACGAAAGTTACCGCAGCCGCAGCCAGCAAAGCCAAAAATACTCTTTTTTTCATAATCTTTTATTATTTAATAAATTGTATGTTTCCTCCTGTACGAAAGATCGCCGCAAAGCATACGCTTCGGGGGCTCATGGCAACACCGGGTCCGGAAAAATCGACTGAATGGGGAAATCGAGCAAACAGAGCAACCGACATTCGTGATTCCATCCCGTGACCCGCAGGTGTAAAATCTTCGTGCAAAGGCAGGTCTTCTGACTCATCCCGTCCGTCGCGCCTTCCCGGCTTCATGGCCAGTGGCAAAAGAGAGCGATCGAACTATTCCCCGAAAGGAAACAGGACTTACAGCAGCGAGCACTGTTCCGGATTCGCACCGGATTCCCTATTACTCCGCACGCTTCGAAAAAACATACGGATACCTTTTGCGGGTGCAAATATACGAATAATATTTAATTCGAAAATTCAAAAAAACACGACGACCTCTTGACTTCGCCTTTTCGTCAGCGTATATTTGCAGACGCGCCCTTCCCGTTTCCCGAAACGGGCGCCCATCCTTTCTCTATTTTTTCGATTTCCGCCTGTCGCCGGACTCTTCCGGACGGCAATGACACTGTTTCATCCGACTAAAAAACACACGACATGCCCCGAGGACGCAACAAAGCCCTGATCGCCCGACGCGACGAAATGCTCTGCCACCGCTATCACTACTGGACCGAAACGCAGCGTCTGCGCTTCGACGACACCCTGAAAATCCTCTCCGAAGAGGAATTCTTTCTCTCCGAGGAGCGCATCCTGACCATCCTCCGCGCCAACGGCGACACGCTCCGCGAACTCGCCGGCCGGCCTACTCCGAAAATGCGAAGAGAGCGCTTCCCGACAAGGCGCCATACACCCTCTCCCCGGAAATGATCCGACGGATACGCCCGTCCCTGGCAATAAGGATATTCGGCCCGTTCATTCCTGCGATCCGGCAAAAAGAGGCATCCGCACATCTCCATTCGGAAAAAACAGCTATTTTTGCAGCCGGAACAATCCCGGAACGAAACAAAATGGACTGGTTTACGGATCTTTTTACCCAACATTCGGCCATTCAAGCCGTCGTCGTGCTCTCGCTGATCTCGGTGTTCGGCATGATGCTGGGCAAAGTGCGTTTTTTCGGAATTTCGCTCGGCGTGACGTTCGTTTTCTTCATCGGCATCGCAGCGGGCCATTTCGGACTCTCGGTCGATCCTTCGATGCTGGCTTTCGCCGAAAGTTTCGGGCTCGTACTCTTCGTCTATGCATTGGGATTGCAGGTCGGCCCCGGTTTCTTCAGTTCGCTCCGCTCGGGCGGCATCCGGCTGGTTTCGCTCGCCACGCTCATCGTCCTGACAGGTTCGGCACTGGCCGTAGGGCTCGGCTATGCGGCCCGTGTTCCCATGAGCGACATGGCAGGCATCCTGTGCGGCGCCACGACCAACACCCCGGCGCTCGGTGCGGCACAACAGATGCTCTCGCAGATGCAGTTGGACTGCAACAACGCCACGCTGGGCTGTGCACTGACCTACCCGCTGGGTGTCGTAGGCGTGATTCTGGGCATCATCGCCGTACGCAAACTCTTCGCCCGGCCCTCGGACATTCCGCAACCGGACGCCGAACATAAAAAGAATATCTTCATCGTCGAATTCAAGATTTCCAACCCCGGCGTCGTCGGCAAAAGCATCCGCGACGTCGCGGCATACAGCCACCACCATTTCGTCATCTCCCGCCTTTGGCGTGCCGGGCAGGTTTCGATTCCGACCTCGGACTCGACCCTCGAATCGGGCGATCTGGTACTGGTAATCACCTCGCCAGACGACGTGCAGGCACTGGAACTCCTCTTCGGCGAGCGGGTACAGAAAGACTGGAATACGCATGACATCGACTGGAACGCATTGGACAGCCAGCTCATCTCCCGGTCGATCATCGTCACCCGCCCCGAAATCAACGGCCGCAAACTCAGCTCGCTGCGTCTGCGAAACCTGTACGGCATCAACATCAGCCGGGTGCATCGTTCGGGCGTACAACTGCTCGCCACGCCCGATCTCACGCTGCAACTGGGCGACAGCCTGACGGTAGTGGGTGAAGCGCAGGCGATCGAAGGCGTCGAAAAAATCCTCGGCAATGCCGTCAAACAGCTCGACGAACCCAACCTGATTCCGGTTTTCATCGGTCTGCTCCTGGGCCTGCTGCTGGGAAGCATCCCTTTCGCGGTACCGGGTATCAGCCTCCCCGTCAAACTGGGACTCGCAGGCGGCCCGATCATCCTCGGCATCCTGATCGGGACCTTCGGCCCCCGCATCCACATCGTCACCTACACCACGTTGAGCGCCAACCTGATGCTCCGGGCATTGGGACTGTCGCTCTATCTGGCCTGCCTGGGGCTCGAAGCGGGCGCCCATTTCGTCGAAACGATCATGCGCCCCGAAGGAATGCTCTGGATCGGACTGGGATTCCTCCTCACGTTCGTCCCCATCGTTATCGTAGCCGCCCTGTCGCTGCGGTTCTTCAAACTCGATTTCGGACAGGTAGCCGGCATCATGTGCGGCAGCATGGCCAACCCGATGGCGCTGAACTATGCCAACGACTCGATCCCCGGCGATCATCCGGCCGTGGCGTACGCGACGGTCTATCCCGTATGCATGTTCCTGCGGGTCATCATCATTCAGATTCTGATCATGTGCTTTATTTAGCGGTCGCCGGACGGCAGACCGCCCTGCGTTCCGAAGAGGCGCAGCGAACGGAACCGGGGACTCAACGCCCGACATCCGGCAACTCCGCCACGCGGCGGATCTCGCCTTCGAAATTGGGGGTAAAGATCCCGCCGCCCACTCCTTCGGCGATCTCGCGCAGTGTCCAGAAGCGACCTCCGTCCAACTCGCCGCTCGGTACGACAGGCCCATCGTACACCGTCTTATAGACATAGACCAACTCCCGTTCGCGTTCCGACTCGAACAGGTAGGTCAGCACGTGCTGCGGTTCGAAATCCGTCACGCCGACCTCCTCGCGCACCTCGCGCCGCAGAGCAGCGAGAGGCTCTTCCCCCCAATCCACATGGCCGCCTACGGCCGTATCCCACCGTCCGGGCTGGATATCCTTCCACGCCGGACGTTTTTGCAGGTAAAGCTCCCCGCAGGAGTTGAACAGATGAAGGTGCACCACCGGATGCAACAGCATCGACCCGCCGTGGCACTCGCCCCGCGTGGCCCGGCCGACGACACGTCCGGCGGCATCGACCACCGGAAACAGCTCTTCCCGATTATCCGCGCATTTCATCTTCCGACAATATTCTATGAGTTTTATTCCGACCGTAAAGACTGCAATAGACGGAGAACATGACGAAGCCCAGCAGGGCCATCGCCGCACCGGGCAGGGCGGCATATTGAGGCCCCAGGCCGAAACTGATCGGCAGACCGCCGAAGTAGGCGCCCAAAGCGTTGCCGAGGTTGAACGCGATCTGGATCGACGCGGCGCCGAGCATCTCCCCGCCCGGCGCATTCTCCAGAATAAGCAGTTGCTGGGGCGATGAAACCCCGAAGAGCGAAGCCGTCGTCAGGAACATCAGCGGAATCACGAGCCAGTCGATCCGAGCCGCGAAGAAGATCCCTACGAGCAACAGACAGATCATCCCCTGAATAAAGCGGGCGACCCGTTCGGGAGAGAAGCGGTCCGACAAATGCCCGCCCGCGAGATTACCCACCAGCATTCCCAGCCCCGCGACCATCATCACGGCTGTCATCGCCTGCCCGGAGATGCCCGCCACACGCGTCATGGTCGGAGTCACGTAGCTGTACCAGCAGAAAACTCCTCCATTGGCCAGCAGCGTAGCCAGCAGGATTAGCCAAGGAGCCCGCGAACCGAGGAACCGGAATTGCCCCTTCAATCCCGTATCGGGCAGCGCCGGCAGGGCAGGCACCCAGCGGGCGATCAGCAGCAGAGCCATAATTCCCCACAGCCCGACCATCCCGAAAGCCAGCCGCCACGAAAGATAGCTGCCCAAATAGGTACCCAACGGCACACAGAACAGGTTGGCGACAGTCATCCCGAGGATCATGATCGACACGGCCTGGGTTTTGTGTCCCGGATCGGCCACCCGCTCCGCAACGATCGAACCTACGCCGAAGAAAGCCCCGTGAGGCAGGCCCGACACGAACCGCATCGCCAAAAGCACCCAAAAGTCGGGCGCCAGCGAAGCGCAGACGTTACCCAGGACAATAAGAGCGGCAAGAGCGAGCAGAATCCCCTTCAACGCCCGCTTACGTGCAATGAGCACCGTCGCGGGAGCCCCGACGCAAACCCCGACGGCATAGGCCGAAATCAGATCCCCGGCCCGGGGGATGGAAACGCCCAAATCCCTCGCCACATCGGGCAGAATCCCCATCATGACGAACTCGGCCATGCCGAGAGCCAACGTGCCGAAAGCCAGGGCGATCAAACTCTTTTTCATAAATCGACTCTTTTTACCGACGGCTCCGCACTCCAGGTACGGAACCTTTTTCGCAACTTTCGCATCCTTCGGACCGCTCCGCAGCTCGACAATACGGCGCGTCCGAAGCACGGTCTTTTGATTCGGAGAACAAAAATAGCGCATATCTTCCCCTCTTCCGCCTAAAACGAAAGAATTTCTCACCGACCCGACAAACCGGCCCTCCCGGATTCTCCCTGACGGGATGAATCCGGGAGGGCCGATTATATCCTATCCGAAAGCCCAAAGAGAGCCGTATGACTGAGATCAATACCCCAGCCAGTGAAGCCACTCGAGCGCTTCGGGCGTCAGCTTGTCATCGCGGTCCACCCAGGTTCCGGACTCGATGAGCAACGTTTTATACTCCTCGATACGGCGCGTGATCGGAAAATCGGGTCGCGGCAGCGCACTCTTCTCCGCACGCTCCGAAGGGCGAATCGTCCGGTCGAAAACCTCCCGAAGCACCGGGCGCCGGTGTCCCTCCCACTTGAAATCTTCGAGAAAAAGAGCATGCGTCTCCGGAATCTTATCCATCGGGAAGATCGAAAAGACCGGCTGATTACGGTAGGTAATGCCTTCGACCGTATTGTTGTCGATATAGTAGGTAGCCGCACCGCTTTGGATAGAAACCAGCCCCACCGGTTCGGGCGAATCGTCCTCCTGCATATAATAGATGGTCTGCACGTTACCGTCCACGTCGTTGCGATAGATCTTGTTATCGCGGAAATAGGCAGTAATCAGCTTGCCCGTCACCTGGTTGTAAGTCATAGTGTCGATCTCGCTCGACATGACCGGACGGCCGACGAATTCCGCTTTCTGGAGTTTGGAGTTTTCGGTATAGATCTTCATCACGTCCGAAGTGATCTGGTTATCCTGATTCCAGAGCACAGGATCGATATAGAGCAGGATCATCGAGTCCGTGGAAACGGCCACCAGAGAATCGCAGACCGCCTGGAAGTCATTGCGGAAGATCTTTACCCGGCGATACCCCTTGACCAACCGGTAGAGGGAATCTCCAGCAGGTGCAGCGATCGAATCCCCCCGCAAAGAGTCCGCTGCCGCAACCCCGGCCTTGAGCGAATCGAGCTGCATGGAATCGCGTCCCAGCGAATCCGCAGCAAGAGAGTCCCGGAACAAAGAATCCAACGCGGCAAAAGCCCTAGCCTCCCGCAGGGAGTCGGCGACCAGCGAATCGAGAGCCGACGCCGGAAGCTTGCCTTTCAGGATCGCCTTCCCGGTTTTGGCACGCCGCTTGGCCCAGATTTTCTCCATACGTTCGGCACGGCGCTCCAGGTTCTTTCTGCGCAATGCCTCCTCCTTCTGTTTCGCAGCGTCGAGCTTGGCAGTAGCCCGAGCCTGACGTGCTTTGGCGATCTGCGCCAGCTTCTCCTTGCGGGCCGCTGCCGCCTGCGCCTTTTTCACGGACGCTATGCTGTCGGCCTGTGCCCGCAATTGAGCTTTCAAGCTGTCGGCCTGGGCTTTCCGCTCCCGCTTGGAAAGAATATGCACGGAAGAATCCGCAGGAAGCGATTTTGGACCGGCCTGCGCAAGGCTGTCGGAAAAAAGCGTATCCACCGCAGAAACGGCGGCCACGGAATCGGCAGGGGTCATTCCGCCCCCCACCCGATCAAGGCTGTCGGAAAGAAGCGTATCTATTGCTGGGGCGGCATCCAGAGAATCGCCCCCCGTTCCTCCTTTTTCAACCGGAACAGCCGCTATAGGTTCTGCAACGGAACCAGAACCGGCATCCGCAGTTTCGGACGAGGTTTCGACGGCTCCGGCCGCAGCCTGCGGAGCAGCGGCATCCGCCTGCGATCCATCCTGCGAGGCTTTTGGACCCGCAGCACTCGGTTTCGCAGCCAGTGAATCCACAGACGGTCCCCCCTTAGAGCCGGCCAGAGAATCTGCCGCCTTTGCCTTCACCTTCGCCAACGAATCGGCACGTGCCTGCTCGCTCTTCGAGATCGTATAAAGAAACATCGAATCGGCACACATATAGAGCGAATCGCTCTGACTCGTATCGTAGCTGACCACCGAAGGTCGCTGCGTGAGCAGAGCATTGCCCGGCTCCTTCCAATATTCGCCGTAATCGCCGAAAGCGAGCACTTTGTGCTCGGCGTCGTCGATCTGGATATTCCGGAACAAAAGAGCATGCCCGGACTCCCGGTAATAGTCGAGGCTGTCGCTCCACAGCTCCTGCTTTTCGGTCATCACATACCCGTTGCGAGTCAGCACGTAAAGCTCGCGCGGCTTTTCGTAACGTCCCCGGTCGGCATAAATGTAATCGCCGCCTTCGTTCCAGATGTTGGTTCGCTCGAAGAAATGAGCCTGGTCGGTATCCGTATCGTACACCACCGAATCGCCCTTGAGTTCGTACTTGTCGTTGCGCATCTCGACACGATCCACACAGATAATCTGGTGCGTATCGGCATAATAGTAGCCCCGGTCGGATTCGAGGTGATTCTCGCGGTTGGTCAGCATACCGCCTCCGCTGAAAGTACCAATATTGTCCAGCGTATTGAACCGGAAATCATAAGTATAGAGCGTCGCATCCCCATCGACGACCTTCACCAGCGGAGCATAGACCCGCGCCTCGTTGATCTCACCGTTGTAGTCGGCCCGGTCGCCGTAAATGTATGTCTCTTTTTTATTGATCAGTACGTTGCCGAAGCACTCGATGCGCTTGTCGTTGTAGCGGATCGCGCTGTCGCAGGTAATGACCGCCCCGTTGTGCTGGGCCGCGAAATGCCCTACGAGCACTGTCGCGGTCGTATCGCCGTAAGGAATGGGATATCCCCGGTCGGCGACGAAATCGACCACCTTGTTCGACTCGGGGTCCTGGGCCGGAGCACCCGGAGCCGACGGGGTCTGAACACCCGCAACGGGAACGGCCAGCGGCCTGTTCCCCGCGAGGATCACACCTCCGGCGACACCTGCGACCAGCAGTGCGCACACTATTTTTCGCAATCCCTTCGGCATCGGACGATCTCTATTTTACCCAGTTCTTATTTTCGAACTCTCCGTCCCGAAATTCGGGATCGATATAAATGTACATGCCCTCGATCTTCTTGTCGAGCCACTCCTTGAACACTTTCTCGCGTTTGGCGTTCAGCGCCAGCTGTTCGACGCGAATATAGTCCTCGTCGAGCGAAACCTTGTGCGGAGGGATCACCTTCACGAGCTTGACGATCTTGCTGAGCTGGTTGCCCATCCAGTCTTCGGTCTGATAGGCGTCGGAAATTTCGCCCTCCTTAAGATTGCGCAGGGCATTGTAGTCGTCGAGGCTCTTGCCACCGGCCCGGCCGAAATCTTCTTTCATGAAGCGTGTTTCGGTATAACTTGCTTCCCACCTTTGAGTAAGTTCCAGCAAATCGTGGTTGGTCACCACGCCGCCGTTCATCTTCGAATTATCGTCGTCGGAAAACTTCCGGGCCGCCTCCTCGAAAGTAATCGAATCCTTACGGATCAGGTTTGCGATACTGTCCAGCATACGGGCCGGAGCCGCCAGCTCCTCGAGCGTATAGGAGGGTCGCAACACGATATGACGCGCATGGTACATACGCCCCTTCTGGTCGATCAACTGAATCAGGTGATAACCGTATTGCGTTTCGACGACCTCGGAAACCTGTCCCGGCTTCAGATCGGCCAATGCGTCCGCAAACTGCCGCACGAACCCGTCCAAAGGCTGGGGGTCCAGTTCGCCGCCACTGATGGCCGAACCGTCCATCGAATACATGCGGGCCATGATGTCGAAACGGGTCTGCCCCTTGATGATGCGCTCGCGCATATCCAGCAACCGCTCCTTGGTGCGCTGCTTGGCCTCCTTGATCGACGCCGGGAAACGGGTGATCTGGGCATAAACGTACTGTTCGGGGATAGTCGGCAGACTGTCCGGATCGGTCTTCTTGTAGTAACGCTCCACCTCGCCGGGAATCACCTTGATTTTCCCTACTACGGAACTCTGCATAGCCTGGGCGTATGCCTGCTCCTCGTAACGCTGACGCAGCATTTCGCGCACGTTGAAGATCGGCATATGCTGTTTGGTTTCGAGCGCGGCGATAGAACCCGCATCGTCGATGAGCGCCTGCAAATGGGCTTCCACCCGCTGTGCGATGCCCGAATAGCTGACATCCACCGAATCGATGAGCGCCTGATTGAACAGCAGCTTCTGCATCAGCAGTTGTTCGAGCGCTTCGTCGTGGGGATCGCGGTCCGAAGTGTAACCCTGCTGGCGGCGCTGTTCCACCAGCTCGCCCGCATATTCGTCCACCTCCGACCAGAGGATCGACGATCCGCCGACGACGGCCACCACGCGGTCCAGCATCACCTGCCGCTTCTGGGCGGCCCCTGCAAAAATCGCCAGCACCAACGCTGCGCAAAACAGAATCTTCTTGCTCATCAGTTCTCTATTTTTTCTTCTTCATGGATCTTCACTCTCCCCTCCTCGACCGCTTTTCGGTAAACCTCCTCGTCGTAGGCCCGAATGATCTCGTTCTGCCGCTGGTTGTAGAGGATGCGGCGCACGATCGCCTCGCTGCGCTCCAGCGGTTCGGGATCGCCCGGACGAAGCACGTCGCTTATTTCGAAATAGTAGCGCGAATGACCGTCGCTCATCTCCTGTACGGCCCGCGAGGAGAGCAGGGCGTCGTAACTCTGGTTGCGCAATGTGGGCAGATAGCCCAGAAACTCGGAGAAGGTCACCCACGAAGAGGAGAAATCGTTCAGTACGAAATTGTTCTTGGTACAGATGTCGGCGAACTCTTGCTGCCGGGATGAGCCGGGCTGCGTCATCAACTTGCGCAGCTTCGGCGCCTGCCGGTTGTTGGCGTCGAAGCGAACGATCCGCCCCTTGACCAGGGTTTGATTGACCTTGAAATCCGACGCGTGTTCACGGTGATAGGCAGCAATCTGATCGGCGGTAACGAGCGTATCGATGCGCTCCTCGATCAGATGCTGGTCGAACTTACGGATCAACAACGCCTGGCGGTACTCCTCGACCAGCGAATCGATGTCCTGCTCGGCATCGGAGAAAAGTTCTTCGGCCTCGTGCAATTTAAGCTGTTTGTGCACCCACTTTTCGACATAACGGTTTACGAAAGCCACGCTGTCCTCGCCGACCACTCCCTTCGGAATCGCAGCCTTAACCTCTCGCGCGTACAATTTTCTACCGACAGCCTCGGCCAACACGACCCGACCTCCGCCCCAATAGCGGGGCACTTCCTGGCACCCTACCGCAAGTACGAGCAGCAGAACAGCTCCTATTTTGGCACAAAAACTCATAACTACAAGGGACAAAGATAATGAAAGCCGAGAGCCTAACCAAATTTATTTGAGTTAAGCCGAGGCGCATCCTATCGTCTAAAAAAGATACTTTTTACCCGAACCTAACGTACCGTGCATCCCGAATATTACATTACGCCCTAATTTATCGTATCGAAAAAACCGGATGCTCCGGTGCAGATAATCCGGGGAAAACCGGCACAGACAATACTTCTGCATGATACCCGCCGACGATCCCGCTCCTGCGGTACGCCGCAAAATAGCCCCCGACCGTCACAACAGGTTACCGGATCGTATTTTTATCCAACTTTTTCACCCGGGCCAGCAAACGGTAGATCATATAGCCCGATGCGGCGAAAAGCACGAGCGCAACGACGTAAACGATCGTATAAAGTGTATCGCTGCCGATAACCGAACGTATCGTGGCCCCGTCCAGTCCGACCATAATCAACAGGAAAGCCGCGCCGTTGTTCATGGCATGGAGCAGAACGACCGAAAAGATCGAATTGGTCTCGATGTAGATGAAACCCAGGATCAGGCCCATCACGAAAGCATTGACCGCCAGCGCCGGATGTCCGTGCAACACGGCGAAGAACGCCGACGAGAGGAACAAAGCCGCTACGACGCCGTACTTGGCCCGCACCGACTCGAGAATGATGCCCCGACAGAGGAACTCCTCCAACAGAGGAGCCATAACCACCAGCGTAATGATCGCCCAGAAGCCCCGGCCGTAAACTGCGGACGAAGGCATCGGAAGCAGCTCCACCACCGGTTCGATGACGATACCGGCAGCCAGCATCATCACCAGTCCCCAAAGCAGCAGAACCGGATTGAGGCCCCGCGCCGAAAAGCGCAGCGTCTTGCGCGTTCCGTGCCGCAAGCGGCGATAGAACAGCGTGAAAAGAATCATCAGTCCCATCGTCACCAGGTAGGTGAAAGCCGTAAAACGCGCCAGAGCGTCCTGTTGTTCGGGCGTCGGAGCGACGTTGCCGCGCAACAAGTCCCAGTCCGGAAAATCGAACCCGGCGAGACGGGCGGCAAGCAGTCCGACGAATTGCAGCAAATACCAGATTCCTACCAGAGCCAACAGGTCGATAAGGGTCGGAAATCGATATTTATGAGCCGGTTGCGGCGTTTGTCCCCGATCGGATGTTCCGGGAGTATCCCCAACAGGAGCTTGCGGACGGACATCGGACGGAGTCGTGGAATCGGTATGTACCATAGCTTCTATGTTTTATCTTCGGTATAAAGACCTGTTTTACGCTTCGAAGATAGGCATTTTTCGGGTATCGTTATGGTTTTTCCCGATAAAATTCGTATTTTTGGCCGATTATAACCCGTTAAAATCAGCAAACATGGCAAAGGTCATCGCATTGGCCAATCAGAAAGGCGGCGTGGGCAAGACGACCACGGCCATCAACCTCTCGGCGTCGCTCGCGCTGCTGGGCAAGAAAGTTCTCCTGCTGGACGCCGATCCGCAGGCCAACGCCACGTCGGGACTGGGCTTCGATATCAACCTGGAGGGCATTTACGAGTGCATCACCGGAGCGAAGACGGCGGCCGACGTAATCCTCCAAAGCCCGGACGTAAAGAACCTCTGGCTGCTCCCCTCGTCGATCGACCTGGTGGCCGCCGACACCGAGCTACCGAAGATGGAGAACGGACACCACGTGATCCGCCGCATCGTGGAGAGCGTGCGCGACCGTTACGACTATATCCTGATCGACTGCTCCCCCTCGCTGGGCTATACGACGGTGAATATCCTTACGGCCGCAGACACGGTGCTGATTCCCGTACAGTGCGAATACCTCGCGCTCGAAGGGCTCTCGAAGCTGCTCAACACCATCCGCATCGTCAAGAACGGACTGAACCCGGCGCTCGAAATCGAAGGCTTCGTGCTGACGATGTACATGCGCAACCGCCTCAACAACCAGGTGGTGAACGAAGTTCGCAACCACTTCGGAGAGCTGGCCTTCGACACAATAATTCAACGCAATATCCGTTTAGGAGAAGCCCCCTCGCACGGAAAACCCGTCATCTTGTACGATGCTTCCGCCGTCGGGTCGGCTAATTACCTCACGTTGGCCAAGGAGCTCCTGAAACGCAACCGCAAAAGCAATCAAAAAGCAAAATAGCATTATGAAACAGAAGGGATTAGGACGCGGTCTGGACGCCATTTTCGGGAGCGAACACCTGGATGCCAGGCTCAAACCGATGACCGAAATGGCGGAGATCTCCGTTTCGGCGATCTTCCCCAACCCCACGCAGCCGCGCACGGAGTTCGATGAAGAGGCGCTCGAAGAGCTGGCCGACTCGATCCGCACGCTGGGCGTAATCCAACCCATCACGGTCAAACGCACCGACGACGGACGCTACCTGATTATCAGTGGCGAACGCCGCTGGCGGGCCGCCCGCAAAGCCGGACTGGAGTCCCTGCCCGCCTATATCCGCGAAGTGGACGACGAGAACCTGCATGCTATGGCCCTGGTGGAGAACATCCAGCGCGAAGACCTCAACGCCATCGAAATCGCCCTGGGAATGCAGCGGCTGATCGACGAATGCAACCTCACGCAAGAGGCGCTCTCGGAAAAGGTCGGCAAAAAACGCTCGACGGTGTCGAACTACATGCGCCTTTTGAAACTGCCCAACGAAGTACAACTCGCCCTCAAGGAGGGGCTTATCTCGATGGGACACGCCAAAGCGATCGCCGGAGCTCCCGAAGAGTTGCAACTGCGCCTGCTCAAAAAGTGCATCCGCAAGGGACTCTCCGTGCGCCAGATCGAGGAACTGGTCCGCGCACTGACCGACCCTGCGGCAAAACCCGCAGCTCCGGCCGAAGACGAGGAGTATCCCGAATCGTATGCGCGGCTGGTGGAGCAGCTCGAAAAATTCTTCTCACAGGAGATCAGCATCAAACGCTCGAAAAACGGCGGCGGTCGCATCGTGATCGACTTCTCGGACGACCGGGACATCGACCGCTTCATCGAAAAATTCGAGAAAAGAGGCGCTTCCGCCGAAATCCGCAACAATAAATAGATGAAACACACCCGGGGATATATCCGTCTGTTGGTGCTTTTCGCCTTTCTCGCATTGTGCGGAGCAGGCGAAGCATCGGCCCAGGTTCCATTGGACCGTTACCGTAGCGCGAAAACTTTCGTGCGCAGCGGTCTGATGCCCAAACCGGACAGCCTGGCCAAAAACCATCTTACGGACTCTCTGCTACTGATGCGGGTGGACTCTCTGCTTCAGGACAGTACCCTGCGCGATTCGCTGCTGCGTTCGGGCATCGATTCGCTGCGGCTCCGGGATTCGCTGGCTGCGAGACTGCGCCCGCAATTCGTCCCCGACTCGGCCCTGCTTCTGAAAACCGACTCCCTGCCCGCAGCACTCGGAGCGCCCGACTCGCTCGCAGGCCGAAAAGACCTCCGCCCCCGGCGCGATACCATCTCGCTGTCGGGCGTAAGTTGGATCTCGCTGGTAGCGCCCGGTTTCGGACAGATCTACAACAAGCAATATTGGAAGCTGCCGATCCTCTACGGAACGGTAGGTGCGGGACTGACCCTCTTCTTCCACGAAAACAACACCTACAAACCTCTCAAACGACAATACAACGCCCTGCTGGAAAACGGTACGGCCCGCACGGAGGAGTTGGACGACGTACAGTCCCGTATGATCCGCAGCAATACGCGCAGGCAGATCTATCTCGGGCTTACGGTCGCCTCCTACCTTTACTTCCTGGGCGATGCGGCGGTCAACTACCGCTACGACGCCTCCCCCGTAAAGAAAGCCACGACACTGGCCACGATCTTCCCCGGTGCCGGACAAGTCTATAACAAAAGTTACTGGAAACTGCCTTTCGTCGTAGGCGGACTGGCAACCACGATCTATACCATCGACTGGAACAATCGCGGCTACAAGCGTTTCAAGAAAGCCTACTCCGATCGTAGCGCCTACGACAAAGCCCTGGAAGAGCACCAGAAAGACCCGGAGCACCATCCCGACCCGCCTGTAGCCAAGGGCGAATTCGGTACTAAGTACTCAGCGGAATTTCTCAAAAACCTCAAGGACAATTACCGCCGCAACCGCGACTTATGTATCATCATCACTGCCGGACTTTACGTGCTGCAAATCATCGACGCCCATGTGGACGCTCATCTGAAAAGTTACGACATTTCGGACGATTTAAGCGTAGAGTTCACGCCGGCGGTGAATTACGTCTATTCCCCGACCGTCGGCGGACACCGCCCGACTTTCGGATTCAACTTCAACCTGAATTTCTGATTCCATCATGAGAAAGATCCTCGCCTGCACCCTCCTTCTTTCGATCCTCCTCGGCTACGCGACCGCAACCGCCCAGAGCCGCAAAGAGCGCCGTGCCAAGAGAAAAGCCAAGACCGAAAAGCAGGCTTCGAAATCGACCCATACTCCCGTTTCGGTCAAACCGGAGAAAACAGTGACAGAAAAAACGACCGTACAGCAAACGGAGCCTTACTGTCCGGAACTGAATCGCAATCTCACCCCGGCCCAGATCGACTCGCTCGTGGCTCTCTGGCGGGAAAAGCAGACTCTGCAATCCTACGATACGTTTTTCAACGACTACATCGACATCGACAGCCTCGCTTCCTCGAGTGACACGACCCCCGATTCAGTCTATGCCAACCGCCTGCGGGCACTCGTATCACCGGTGCAACTCCCCTTCAATCCGATCGTCAAAAACTACATCCGCCGTTACGTCGATACCCGTTACGGGACAATCAACCGGGTGTTGAGCCTCTCACGCTACTATTTCCCGCTGATCGAGGAAGAGCTCATCAAGGCCGACCTGCCCGTCGAGCTGCGTGCGCTGCCGATCATCGAGTCGGCTCTCTCGACCACGGCCACCTCCCCGATGGGTGCTGTCGGACTGTGGCAATTCATGCCCGCGACAGGCAAAAGTTACGGACTGGAGATCAATTCGTTCGTCGATGAACGTCGGGACCCGGTACAGGCGACCCGCGCCGCCTGCCGTTATCTAAAGGACCTTTACGGCATCTACCACGACTGGACGCTCGCCATCGCCGCCTACAACTGCGGCCCGGGCAACGTAAACAAAGCCCTGGCCCGCGCCGGCGGAGGGACGACCTTCTGGGACATCTACGAATACCTGCCCCGCGAAACCCGCGGGTACGTACCGGCCTTCGTCGGAGCCTCCTATGCCTATGCCTACCACCAGCAGCACGGTATCCAGAGCGAAAACCCGCCCATGCCGCTGGCGACCGATACGATCCGCGTCACCCGCCTGCTCCACCTGGGACAAGTGGCCTCGACACTCGACATTCCCATCGAAACTTTGCGGACACTCAATCCGCAATACAAAATGGACATCATCCCGGCTACGATCAAAAGCTACACGCTGGTACTCCCCCAGCATTACCTCTGCCAGTACATCGCCAGCGAAGAGGAGATTCACCGGAAGGACTCCACCTATCTGAAAGAGTACATCAATCCGGCCAACATCGAAAAGAAGAAACTCGCGGACGCCACCCCCGCATACACCACCTACACGGTCAAGCGAGGCGATACGCTGGGTGCGATCGCCCGCCGTTACAGAACCACTACGGCACAAATCATGAAGCTGAACAAGCTGAAAAACGCCAACAAGCTGCGGGAAGGCCAACGCCTCAGAATCCCGGTCCGCCGATAATCTTCTCCGATGAACGTCCCGACCGATACCATCGTCGCTCCCGCCACCGCTTCGGGCGGAGCCATCGCCGTCATCCGATTGAGCGGTCCCGAAGCCATCGCCTGCTGCGACCGTATCTTCCGGGGACGCAAGCCGCTGGCCGAAGCCGCCGGGCACACCCTGCATTACGGCGAAGTCATAGACGGGGACAGAATGATCGACGACGTAGTCGCGGCCATCTATCGTGCACCGCACTCCTACACGGGCGAAGATGCCGTCGAGCTATCGTGTCACGGTTCGCACTACATCGTCTCCGAAATCATCGCACTCCTGCTTCGCTCCGGCGCTCGTATGGCGCAACCGGGCGAATTTACCATTCGGGCCTTCCTCGCAGGCCGGATGGACCTCGCGCAAGCCGAAGCCGTCGCCGATCTGATCGCTTCCGATTCCCGGGCTTCGCACGCCATGGCCTCGACCCAGATGCGGGGCGGATATTCGGCGGCACTGGGTGCGTTGCGCAACGAACTGCTGCAACTGGCCTCCCTCCTCGAACTCGAACTCGACTTTTCGGAAGAAGACGTTCAATTCGCCGACCGTGCACGCCTGCGGGAGATGATGCACCGCATCGAAAGCGAAATCACCCGCCTGACGGACTCGTTCAGACTCGGCAACGCCATCAAAAAAGGGGTGGCTGTCGCTATTGTCGGAGAACCCAACGTCGGCAAAAGCACCCTTCTGAACCGTCTGCTGGGCGAAGAGCGGGCCCTGGTATCCGACATCGCAGGCACCACACGCGACACGATCGAAGAGACGCTCAATATCGACGGCGTTCTGTTCCGCTTCATCGACACCGCCGGGCTGCACGATACCGCCGACCGCCTAGAACAGATGGGCATCGACCGCACGCAGGAGATGATCCGCCGCGCACAAATCGTACTTCAGGTCGTCGATGCGACCTGCCCGATACCTCCCGCCATACAGATTACGTCCGAACAGACTCGCTTGCTCATCGTCAATAAATGCGACAGCCCGGATGCACGTATCACCGAATCGAAGGTATCCTCCGGCTGCGGGGTCGAATACGGAGTATCGTCGGCAAACCCCGACACTCTTTTCATCTCGGCAAAAACCGGCGAAGGAATCGAACGGCTCCTTGCCAGACTCCGCGCGACTTTCGACACCGGAAGCATCTACGACGGTGATCCCGTCATCTCGAACAGCCGCCATCTGGACGCCCTGCGCCAAGCCCTCGACGCCCTGCACCGAGCCCTCACGGCCCTCGATGACGATCGTCCGGCCGACCTCTTAAGCGAAGACATCCGCCAGGTCATCCACCACCTGGGCACCATCACAGGCGAAATCACCAACGACGATATTCTCATCCAAATATTCTCGAAATTCTGCATCGGAAAGTAACTCAAGAAAACAAAGCCAAAGAATCATCGAAACAAAATTCATAAATTCAATTACTTACAAGCAAATAAAGGATTTTTATTTCGACTTCATTTTATCGTTCGAGGTGTAAAATTTGCCGCTTATTTACAACACACAGCTATCGAGGAGTAAAAAAGTGTAAAGAAATTTTTCTATTTTTGTGCCAAACCTAAAACCTCGACCGCATGGAGATCAAGATTCGGCAGAAACCGCAGCGCTCGACGGGCAAGACCTCGTTGGTGCTGGAATACTATTACGGGTACACCCGCGACGACGAAGGGCGTATCAAGCATCGCCGCAAATTCGAGACCCTCGAATACTACCTCTACACCGACCCAAAAAACAAGTTGGAGCGCGACCACAACAAGGTCAATCTCGAAATGGCCGAGAAGGTCAAAGCCAAACGGCTGCTCGCCGAGCAGAACGAGCAATACGGCTTTGCGGTGAAATATAAAATCCGCACCAACCTCGTCGAATACATCAAAGGATTGATAGAGCAACGCAAGGAGTCGCCGGGGAACTGGGGCAACTGGGACAGCGCATTGAAACACCTCGTCGCCTACGCCGGAACGAATACGACGTTCGAGATGGTCGATAAAAAGTTCGTCGAGGGGTTCAAGACCTATCTGGCGAAGCAGGCCAAGACCAAAAGCAATACCGCTCTTTCGACAAACAGCCAGAGCAGCTATTTCCTCAAACTCAAAGCCGCGCTGAACCAAGCGGTCGAGGACGGCATCATCCCCCACTCGCCCGCCATGTCGGTCAAACCCGCGCATGTCGAGGACGTGCATCGCGAATACCTGACTTTCGACGAGTTGCAACGCCTCGCCAAGACGGAGTGTCCGTATCCTGTACTAAAAGATGCATTCCTCTTCTCGTGCCTGACCGGCATGCGTTGGAGCGACATCAACAAACTGACGTGGGCCGAGGTGCAGGAGTTCGACGGCGGCACGCGCATCGTATTCCGGCAGAAAAAGACCAAAGGGCTGGAATACCTCGACATCACAGGCCAAGCCGTGCGCTACATGGGTCAGCGCGGCAAGGCCGACGAGCGGGTCTTCGCCGGGCTGAAATACTCCGCATGGCACAACCTCGCCCTGCGCGAATGGTGCCTGAAAGCGGGCATTACGAAGCATATCACGTTCCACTGCGCGAGTCATAGCACTTCTTCTTTCTCGCTGAAAACAAACGATTTACAGAATTTGAATTTGCGACAGGCAACGATTTAGAAACGAGCAAAGTTCCCTTATCCGTCTTATTCTGCATTATTGAAAAGAACGCTTATTTCTTGATGCAAAGATAGGAATTGTATTCGAATTACAACATATATAAATCATATAAAGCGGGTAAAATTATTATTTATTGGGCAAACTGAATCAAATTCATTAAAAATGAGTAACTTACGCAAAGCGTAATATACACTTTATGTTACTATGATTATAAAAACTATAAAATTAACTTCTTTGTTTGTCAATACAGAGAATTATAGATTTGAACCACTATCATCACAAAAAGAGGCGATAGATAAGATGGTCGAGGATCAAGAGGATAAGTTATATTCTCTTGTTGATGACATTGTTACTAATGGGCTTAGTCCTGTTGATTTAATCATCGTAACTCCTAGTGAAGATAATAGCAAGTACACTGTACTTGAGGGTAACAGACGAATTACATCACTAAAGTTATTAAACAATCCAACTCTTATTGATGATAAGTATGCTTCTTTAAGGAAGAAATTCCAAAAACTACAAAAAGATAAAGCAAATATTGTTTCAGAGTTAAAGAGCATTAGTTGTGCTGTGTTTGAAAATCCTGCAGAGGCTGATATATGGATAAAGCGTAAACATTCCGGAGAGCTGAATGGTGTTGGTACTGTTACTTGGAATGCTCAACAAAAACAAAGATTTGAAGAGAAGACTGAAGGAAAATCATCAATTCCATTGCAGATTATTACATTGTTGAGATCTCAAGACAATGTTCCAGAAGATATCAAAGATTCATTATCAAAACTCAATATTACAAACCTACAACGTTTGATGTCCGATCCATATGTCAGAGAACATCTTGGTTTAGAAATCAATAACGGAACATTGGTTTCAAAGATTCAAGTTTCTGAAGTTATTAAGGGATTATTGAAAGTTGTTACTGATATTTTAAATCCTGAGTTTAAGGTTGCCGACATCTATAATAGAGAAAAAAGGAAACAGTACATAGATAGTTTTAGCAAAGATCAGAAGCCGGATTTGTCTAACGAGACTTCTGAACAATGGGGCATACAGGACATCGTAAACGAAGATGAGAAATCTCAAATAAATAATGAACCAAAAGATTCTCAAAAGAACAAAAGTAAGAAACCAAAGACAAGAGTAGGTTTAGTCCCGAAAAACCTAGTATTACACATAAATAATCCTAAGTTGAACAAAATTTTTGCGTAATTTTGCAGTAAATTAAGTATCTCTTACATAGAGAGCAATCATTTTGCTAAACATCTTCGCTTTCTACAAATCCTTTAATATCTGAGCATTTGCTCTATCGACTACGGCATTATCCAATGATGCCAGATAGATTTGTGTCGTCATTTCCGAGTCGTGTCCCATACCTTCGCTGATAACCGAAATAGGAATATTCTTGCTCTTGGCAATACTCGCCCACGAATGACGAGCAACATATAGGGTTAGAGGAATGGATAACCCAACCATTTTCGCTATCTCTTTAAGCGACTTATTGGTACGATAAAGCATATTCTTATATTGGCTTCTATCGTATGGATATTTGAGAATGGGTAACAAATATGGGCTGTAGTAATCTGTATCGTATTTATCTACAATCTCCCGCATACACTTTTCCCAACGGATAAAAAGTTGTTGCCCTGTTTTGCGTCTGCGATATGATAGTATGCCATTAGATAGGTCTTTCTTCTTGAGGTATGCCATATCAATAAATGACATACCACGAGTATAAAACGAAAACAAGAACATATCCCTAGCAAAGTCCAATGATGGTTGCAATGAAAGGTCGAGGTTCTTAATTTGCTTGATTGCCTTTAATGGAATGGCTCGCTTTATAGTCTTATCAATACCTGTATAAACGTGTTTGAATGGGTTTCGATTAGTGGTTAAATCCTTTTCAACAGCACGATTATATACTGCTCGGAGTATTCGCATATAGAACGAGGTGCTATTCTTGGTCAGTCCTTTACCTCGTAAATAAGCCTCATACATCATCATTAAGTCCGAGTCAATATCCTCCAATAGTACATCTTTACCCTCCCGAAATTGCATAAAACTTTTAAGTGTACAACGATAGGTTTCCGAAGTGCGTTGCCTGCCCATCTGTTGCAACTGGGCAATAACACCCTGCATAAAGTTGAGCAGAGATTGCTCGTTAGCTTGCTTTTGAAAGGTTGAGATAATATCATCGGCATTGTATTTTACTCGCTTATTCTCTAAGTGATTAATGATGGATTGCAGTCGCTTAATATCCCAATCTATACGCTCTTCGATGGATTGAAGATAGTTAAGTCGGCTGCTGTTGGTAGTGTTTATTGCGTTCTCCTCCTCATTCCATTCGTACGTAAAGAGTCGGTAATCCGTCTTTAGTTGACGGATTACACGATTCTGAATGATTTGATAATAGATTGTTCCCTCCTTGTTCTCATTTGTCGAGGGTCTAAACTTTACCTTGATACTTGCCATAGGCTCATGGTTTTGATTTTTTGTTTGGGTTATCCTTTGGCTCTTGCTTCTCCTTGATAGATTTGGCTTTGCTCTCTTGTTCCCTTGCAGCCTGCTCTTTCAATCGTGCTTGCTCGGCAAGGGCTGCTTGTTTGCGAACAGCCTCTTCGTAGGTCCCCACATCGTTACGCATCTGCTCAATCTTTTGGTCATTTCGGTTGAGTTCGAAGATGTCCTCCAATGTCGCTATCTGCTCTGCCGATGCATCGCCTTTCATCTTGATATAGCGATATTTGAGGGCATCATCATCCCTCTGAACATTCGGTCTTGACAAATGGTATATTGCCGATGCTCCAGCTACCATAAGGATAATAATCATAGACAGAAGAATCCAAGACTCTTTTGTATAAAGGGCAAACGAGTGTCGTTTCTCGTCAATGTTGTGCTTTACCTTTATCTCATCCATCTTGTCGATAGCCTCTGCAAGTTGTTGTTTTACGCCCTCAAAGTCGGGATGTTCTTTTTTTATCAGGACATCCATTTGATTGAAGATTCTCGCATAATCATTGAATATTGCTTTGATGAACTTTGTCAATTTTGCATTCGTTTCTTCAAGACGTTCTTTGTTACAACTATCAACGGCAGTCTTAATTTCCTGTACTAATGCAGTGTTATCCTCATTGCGAACAATGGGATTAGCATCACTTGTTTTAGCCTTCTGCAATTCGTTTATACCTGTTTCAATTCTCTCCAAGCATCCGTAGATGCCTTCCATGAACGACTCATTGTCGTTTTTATAATTTTTGTTGTTCATATCAATGTTGTTTTAAGTGTGAAAAAATTGTTTGTTTAGAATCTTATTCCTCGATTCTTTTTTCGCTCCTTCTTCTTTTGTTTCTGCCAAGAAGGTACTTGCTCTTCCTCCGGTGGAGCATCCGATGGAGTCAATAAGCCCAATCCATTGCTTTCAATTAAGCTATCCGTAACGCTGTGATTTTGCTCTACCTCTTGTCTTATCGGTTGCTGCTTAGCCTCAATTTCGGTCTGGATTTTCGGCATATCCCAACTTAATTGTGCGTTAAGTTTTGAATAACTGAACTGTCGGCTGACATCGGAAGCCTTGAATGTAAGCCCGTCCTTTATGAATCGTATGCCTTGTATATCATCCACGGCACGAGTGTTAATTCGCCTAAATGCAAACTCCAAGTGAATGCCTCTGCGTTTCAACTCCTCATTAAACTCCTCCCAAGTTCTGCATCGTTTCAATGCAGCCTTAACAGCATTGTGAATCTCATACTTCACCCGTTCAGGATTGTGGAGTTTCCTCACATTGGTCTTGCTTTTGTCCTCTGCGTAGGTCAATCCGTATTGGTCTTTTAGTCTCTTTGTGGCAATCTCATTTCGCTTAAAATCGTTCTGCGAAGAGATTACTTTGCCATCGTAGTTTATACGATTATATACCAAATGACAATGCGGATTGTCGGTGTTATGATGCCTTACCAAGATGAATTGGGTATTCTTAATGCCCATCAATTCCATATACTCCAATGCGATTTTAGCCATAAACTCATCGGTTAATCGTGGTGCATCTTCCGGCTTAAAACTGATTGCAATGTGTCCTAACGGTTGCTTAATCTTCGGATTTAAGAGACACTGACAGTTGAAACTATCAATCATCTCCTTGTTTGTTCCGAGCAGTACACCGTCAGACGAAATGATTTCGGCATTGTCTTTACCCATCACATATCGTATGCAGCCACCAAAGGATTTTCCCTTCTTGATTTTGCCTATCATCTGCACCTCCTTTCTTCGGCTTTGTAGTCGCTCATTATTGACTTGAGTTTTTCAAGAACTTCCATCACTATATTCTTTGTCCGATAGAATCCCGTCTGATGCGATAGCTTTGTTAGCTGATTGAGGTTGTTTGCCATACCCGTAAGGTTGCGAATTACGGCTGCATCCTCAGCCGAATGTTTGGCTACTATGCGTGCTTCAAAAGCAGCATCTCGAATATACTCGGCAAGCGTCCGATTGGCGTTCTTACTTCGATGGCGTAGTTTCTCATAGTCGGGCTTTGAGAACTTAACCGTTACTGATTTTGTAAGTCGTTTCAGAGTGCTTACCTGTGGTCTGCCTCTGGGCTTGAGTTTCGTTATTTTCTTATTATTCATCATTGCGATTTTTTACTTGGTTATTGATTTTCAATTTGGCTTTTCACAATCTGCGACCATCGGGAGCTGATTGCCTCCACCTTAAGGGTGGAGCGAGGTTTTTCGGGTGCAATGGCGGCTCGTCCGACATTTTTCGGCATCCCGAAAGATAACCTCGCTACACCCCAAGACTGAGGTCTTGCTGCATCCGCCGTCATTGGTGGTTTTCGATGGCTGAGAGTGCCTTTTTCAGTCGCTGATAATGGTACCGTGAGCGGTATATCGGTTGCTTCCGTTATTCCGTGCTTCCGACCTCTCGCACTCTCGGGTTCTCGCTTTATCGCAGGCTGGACAGCCTGCCTGCCGACATGCTGTATGGTCGGCATTACGGCATGCAGCCTTACATCACAATTTTCTCCACTGTTCGAAGTCGGCATTGTAAGTATCAAGATGCTGACGGGCGATGTTCTCAAGCAAGCCCGAAACACTCATCTTGCGACCTCCGAGTTTGCGGACATAATCTTCAAGTCTGTCCCTTACCTCGCAACTGACAAATACAGGCTTGCGGTCAATAATAGTAGGGACTTTCAGATAGGCATTGCGGTACTCCTCCAACGAGAGCTTGCGTTGCTTGCTACTTACTCTGCGTTGGATGGTTGGCGGCTCCTCTGTAATGATTGAAACATCCATAACGGATTGTGGCTCGGCTACTGCCTCCTCATCGATTACAGTATCTGCAATACCATTCTTTGGCGTATAATCCTGCAATGCCAATTCAACACTCTTTTTAACTTCGGCATCTCTCGCTGCCGATGGCGATACGCTCGGACTCATCATTTCAGTCAAAGCGTCTTTTTCAATTGATTCGGTCTTTTTCATATTTGCATTTTTTTGGGTTATCACTCAGGTCTCAGTGCGCACATTGACCAATTGTCGTGAGCAAAGTAAGTGTGTATAATTCAGGCAATGAAACGATTGGATTCGGTTAGGCAATTAAGTATTATTCTGCTTTTTAGGCAGGTGAACTAATGGTGAGGACTGCTCAAAATTTCTGTTATTGGGAGTGATGATAAATTGCGGATAGAATCATAAATTGAGGAAATTAAAGCCTTAATTTCGATAGCGGATAGACGGACTGCCGAGACATCGGAAGTTGGTCTATCCGCAATCCTGTTATGACTGATTAGTGGGGGTCTGTTTCGGCTGTTCGGGCAAAAATTTGGCAGACGGATAAGCATCGGTCTGACAAACTACAATGCAGCGGACAAGATCCGAAACGTGCAGTCGCTTTAATTGGAAACTAAGTGTATAGGTGTGATAACTATACTTGATTTGTGAGTAAAACTATAAGTATAGGCTGTTAAAGTGCCACGAACTACGCCAGATACTGCAACAAGTCCGATGAACCATTGAGGTATGACAACTTATCTATTACTTCGCACCAATAAAACGAAATGACAGCGAAAAGAAAAATGATTGTAACGATGAATATGATTGAATTTAGAGGGGCGATTTATCGCACCGAATATGCAATGATATGTCAACCTATGACACGTATAGACACACCCATTGCAGTATGATTTTTCCTGCTTTTATTTGCAGTGGAAATAGCAACAGAACAACGAAAATTAAGTGTAACTATAAATATTGACAACAATGAACATCATCAGTTTTGAAGAGAAAACCTTTGAGGGAATTGCTGCCAAGTTTGAGTACTTCGTGCAGCGAGTGGATAACCTTTGTCGCCGACACGGTGAGAAGAAGATTGACGAATGGATGGATAACCACGATGTATGCCGAAAGCTGCGTATCAGTCCGAGGACATTGCAGACGCTTCGTGATAACGGGACGCTTGCATTTAGCAAGATTGGGAACAAGACCTACTATCGCCCTGAAGATGTTGAACGCATTATCAGGATCGTGGAGGATAGACGCAAGGATGCCAAATGGCGAGGTAGAACCATTTGACAGAGTGTAATGAGTAAAATAACTATGATAAATATTAAAAGCCTATGAACAATGAGATCAGAGAAAAAGACCATGAGTGGGTAAAGATGTTCCACTCTAACATCGACAGACTGTTAGTGTCAATAGAGAAGTTATTTGAGAGCCGACAGCCGGGTGCGTTCAACGATGAACTGCTGACCGACAAGGAGGTCGCCCACATCTTGAAAGTGAGCCGAAGAACGCTCCAAGATTATCGAAACAATGGCATCTTGTCTTACATTCAGGTAGGTGGCAAAATCCTCTACCGCACCTCCGATGTGCAGCGGACAATCATGAGCGGATTCAAGGAGGCGTACAGACTACGGGATAGTGGGTAAAGGTAAGAATCTACAAAAATGCCACATTCTCTTATCATATGGATTTGAGAATGTGGCATTTTTCGAATAAATAGCTATTCTTGTATGTATTCGTTGTCTTTTATCCCATAGTATCTTAAAGCTTCTGTCATTAGGCATAACTCTGTTTTATTCCATTGATCACATAGACACTCTATACTAGTTTTATCATTTTGAGTATATAGTGCCTTGGAGCAAGTCTTATACCAACTACAAGTAGTATTGTTATAGGATTTTACCCGTTTAAATATTAATTCCAAGCCAATCATAGTTGCAGTTTCTATATATGGTTTAGAAGGTTGCCGTGAATTATCCATTGGCATTACTGTCATATTGTCTGCTTCAATAAATGGATATCCATATACTTTTTCAAAAACTTCTGAAAAATAATTCTTATCACTTATATCTGCATTATATAAAATATCCAACAAAACACTATTCCCACTTTTAATCTCATTTTTACAATTTTCTATAACCTCATCGTAATAATCTAATTTACAACCTATAGCCTGACTAATATTGACTTTTAATTCATCGAGAAATATACATAAGGCTCTGTATATTGGCATTTCTTCCTTTTTATACTTTATGGAATGATCCCGTATTAGTTTTTTATAAAGCTCATAGCCATTTAATGTGGGATTATTTTTGGAATAATTAATCATTTCAAAGAAAGCGACTCCTGGATTGTCAAACATTAAAGAACAAAAGCACAGTGAAATCATCATCTTTATATCATGTGATTTATCAGCATAAATAGCTCTAAATATTAATTCTGCTGCACAATATGGAATAGTAGGATGATATAATTCTTCATTAATAAATGATTGTATGAGATGAGCCATGCTTTCTATGATACAAGTATATCCAAATTTAAAGCCGTTTTCCAATGCTATATCATTCTCAAAATCATACAAACCTATTTGAACAGCACATCTATTACTTTTTGCTAATGATATTTCTATAGGTGAAATTTCTACTTCATCTATATGATGGGGACAATTCCTATCTCCTTTAATGTCATTGAAGAAAGAAATAAAATTCATTAGCCCTTGATCTTCTTTCCATAGTTCTAATGGTAATTTTACAGTTTTATTATGTTTTAAATAATCTACATATAGAATAAACATTTTATTATACATTGTACATATTTTCACTCCAAACATTGTAGTAAAATGTTGTAGGTAATGTATATACTCATGAAAAAAAGTTCCATATTGTTTATCGTTCATATTTGTAACAGGAAAGGAAATATCGCCATCTACAATCATGTGAATATGATTCGTTTCATATTTACTTGTTTTGCCTTCAAGTATATCTAGACTTAATAGTGACATAGCTGTTCTATCCTTATATAAAATTGAAAGCGAGACCACATTTTTATGGTAGCCTCGCTATGTCAATGAATTTATCCAATTTATACACATTAGTATGTCAAGGCGAATTTCAATCCGACTGCCTCCGAAATCATAATGAAAGTGGAGAGCTGCATATCGGTTTCGCCTTTTTCGAGCATAGCCACATACTCACGCTTCTTGCCAATCTTGTCGGCAAGCTGCTGTTGAGTAATTCCTGCGGCTTTACGGGCGTTTTTCAACACCTCGGCATAGTACCAGGCACGAGACTTCGCATCGAACTCATCACGCGAAGCAGTACCTTTTGCTCCGTACTCATCGACAAACATATCCTCGGTGGTAGGAAGATGTTTGAGCTTGTTAATGTCAATCTTTGGTCTCATTGCTGTAAACTGTTTAAAATTTGTTCTGCTTTTTGTATCTCCTTTTTATAGTCCTTTGTGGACTTCTTCATAAAACCATTCAAAAGAAGTATCTGCTCGGCTTCAATAAAATTCTCATGGTCAATGGTGAAGAGGATTACTCTATACTCATTGCCTACAGATATGCGCAACTCATAGAAATCTGTATCTACAAGTTTCTTTACCAACTTGGTATTTACGACCTTTACATCTGCTAAAATGTTCATCGCATATTTGACCTTGTTCTGAACATTTGCAGGCAGCGAGTTGTAAAACTCATCGAATTCTGTACTTCTTATCATAGTTCTCATGTTGCAAATGTAATACATTTATTACATTTTACAAAGCAAATGCCAAAAAAGTTTACGAAAGAGAGGAAAATCAGCGATGCGAAGCCAATTATTTTTCTGGAGGGAGTGCAGTTTACCGTCTGCCAAATTATGATTATTCCTAAAAAATATCCCTTCTATGAATAAAAATGAGAACAGCGTACATTTAGGCTATCATTCATAGACCAACTTGTATGCTGTTCTTTTTTGTGTTTTAATTACTTTTCCGTCAGTCGTTTGTTTCCGTTGCCAAGAGCGTCCATTGTACAGACGTGAAAGGGGAAAGGTTTTCGGGCTGAATACTCTCCGTAGGAGGAAGATTCTGCCCGAAACGGCTTGCTGCTTGACCTTTTCACTTTCAGAAGAGTCTGTACTAACTTAATGGACAGCAACGGGAATAAGCGACTGACGGTATAAATCCTATACTTGTACCATAGAATTTCTTTTCTCCATCAATCTATCCATATCCTCTGAAATCTTATCATCAGTTACTTTTGCATAGCCTTGAGTTGTACGAATATTGGTATGTCCCATCATTTTAGCAATACTCTCCATTGGTACACCTGCCGAGACAAGGAGCGTTCCGAATGTGTGCCTCGATTGATGGTAGGACAAGTTATGCTTGAATTGATGTGAGAATCCCAATTCGTGTATCTCGAACCAAATCATATCTCTGCAAGGTAATGAAAAGATTGGCTTGCTGTCATCAGTGGTGTTGTACAGCGACAATATCTGCTCAGCAATCGGGTGCAGTGGAATAAAAGCCTCTACATCTGTTTTCTTACGGTATGTTCTTATGTACTTTCGACCATCAGCAGTTGTTCCTATATGATGAGGATATAATCGTTGTACATCTACATACGCCAAGCCACAAAAACAAGAAAAAACAAATGTCCGTCTTGCCAATTCTTGCAATGGATCGAGTTTTGGATGATTCATAATATCCTGCAATTGACCTTTGCTTATGTACATCAATTTCTTTGGTGGCTTTTTCTCATACTGGACATCTTCTATTGGATTGAAACGCAAGATGCCATTATCCACAGCCAAATAGACCAATCGTTTTAGCCAACACAAACAATGGTTCCTATATGATGGCTTATGCGGGTAGTTCATCTTCATATAGAGTACGAAGTTATTGCCAAACTCCTCTGTAATGTCGGTAAATAGCATATCCTCTTTGCCCAACGAATTGATATACTCACGCAAATAGTGTTGATACATCTTTGACCCACGATAAGAGGATGTGGAGTCAATCTGTACAGAACGGATTTTAAGATTCTCCCTCTCTATCTCTCCTGCTTGCAATATGTATTTTGGAATATCTGAAACACCCGTAATGGCATTCTTTAGCAATTCGGCTGTAATGACGCCATTTGTTTTTAGCAGACTATTGTAAGTATCATCAATACGATTCTTATAGTCATTGAGCATACCATTGATTCTACTATTCTTTGTTTCGCCTTTCTTGCTGTTCCATTCATTAAGAGTGCAATAAAGCCCTGTCGCCAACACAATGGCTTTGCCATCAATGGTTACTCGGCACATAATGGAGGTTGTTCCATCAGCTTTAATTTTGCTGCGGTTAATGTAGTATAGTTGTTTATATGTACTTCTCATAATTCAAACTGTTTGTACGTTATAAAACTAATATCATATCACTTGTTGCCTTGATGAATATATCCATATCATCGAACAACTTCTTAGGTGTTACCTTAGCATAAAGTTGAGTAGTGGTAAGGTTGGTATGTCCAAGCATTTTGCTGATTGTTTCAATGGGAACTCCTGCTTCAAGCGTAATCAAACTTCCGAAGGTATGACGCCCCATGTGATAGACCAAATCCGTCTTAATTCCTGCCAAGTCTCGAAGTCCTTTCATATGCCTTCGCAGATTAGGGTGGTGTATCATCGGGAATAATTCCTTGCGCTCATTACTGCGATATTTCTCAATCAGAGCAATAGCTTCAGGCAATAGTTTTACTCGTCCCAAATGTTCATTTTTCTTACGCAGATATTTCAGCCATAATGCACCATTGTCATCGGTATAAATGTTATCGTCTGTTATTGAAACAGCATCGGCATAAGGGACGCCTGTATAGCAAGCAAAAAGAAACAAATCCCTTGCGATATTATGCGTTACTCTTGATGCAGGAATTTCCAAATCCCGTATCTTTTCAAAGTCCTCTCGGCTTAATGCACGTGGTGCTTTCCTATTCTCTTTTGGCAGTTTGAAATTTACGAAATAGCGTTTCTCCGAATGACCTTCTTTGAAAGCCAGTCGGCAAATCTTTTTGAGTATGGCTAGATAATGCCTTGCCGTATCAACAGCAAGACCTTTATCCTTCAAGACATACTCCTGAAACTCATATGCCAAATGCTCATTCAATTGTCCGAAAGCCAAATCTTCAACCTTGAAACGCTTTTTGATAAACTCACCAAGGTATCTACGAGTATAGATATAGGTTGACATAGATGACTTGGCGACATCGATACCGATTCTCGACTGCATATCCTCAATATGAATATCCAATCGTCTGAGCAGTGTCATTTGAGTTTCAACGCTACCTTGAAACGCTTCTTTGACTGCCGTTGCATCGAAATCAATCTTACGCTCCAAAAGAGAATCGAATGCCAAGTTAATGGCAAGCAGCAACTTATCAATCTTGGCATTGATTTCAACAGCCTCCTTGCTCTTGCCATTGAGTCGGCTCTCGCGAGGATTCCATAATTCGGGAGTACACGACAGCTTGCTGCTGAACTGCGCCATCGTTCGGTTTACGGTAATTCGTCCCATGATGGGAGCCTTACCCGACTTGTCTAATCCGCTCCTTTTAAGGTAGAGCAACACCTTGAATTTTTCTACTTTCATACGCTTATATTTTTGGTTGCTAAGTTAGCCCATATATAAGCGTTCTTTACTATGCAAAGTAATGACAATCAACGCAATGTGATGCTATCGCAGATTATTTTGTTACCTCTCGGCTTTCGGTAACAGCCAAGCTAACGATTTGGTAACTGAATACTTGCTCAAAACCGTAATTTCTTGCGTTAAGTATATAGTGCGAGAAAAACGTTTTCACTTGTTTCTCAACCGTTTACGTTTGCTTTATTCAATTCCGAAATCGTTTGCTTTGCTACTTGCTTTCCACTGCTTCCGCCATACGTTCGCCGTGCTGCAACTCTCACTCGGTACGGAAATCTACACCGTGTCGAAGCTCCTCGGCCACCGCGAACTGAAAACGACGCAGGTCTATGCGCAGATTATGGATGCGAAGAAGCGCGAAGCGGTGAACCGGATTCCGGAATTATAACTATCTTTATGCTATGGAGAACGAAATGTTGATATATCGCTCGGCCGACGGGAGCATCAAAATAGACGTCCGCATGGGCGAAGAGACCGTCTGGCTGACCCAAGACCAGATGGCGGCGCTGTTCGGAAAGGCCAAATCCACCATCAACGAACACTTGAAAAACATCTTTTCCGAGGGTGAGCTGGTCGCCGATTCAGTTATTCGGAATTTCCGAACAACTGCCGCCGACGGCAAAGGCTACGACACGAACTACTACAACCTCGACGTGATTATTTCGGTCGGCTACCGCGTGAAATCGCACCAAGGCACGCAGTTCCGCATCTGGGCGACGCAGGTGCTGCGCGAATACCTCATCAAGGGCTTCGCACTGAACGACGAACGGATGAAGTCGGGCAAGTCGATGAACTATTTCGACGAATTGCAGGAGCGCATCCGCGAAATCCGCCTTTCGAAACGGGTGTTCTACCAAAAGGTCAAGGACATCTACACGACGAGCATCGACTACGACCCGAAAGCTGAAAAGACGGTCGAGTTTTTCAAAATCGTGCAGAACAAACTGCTGTGGGCCATCAGCAGCCAGACGGCCGCCGAGCTGATCGCTCATCGTGCCGATGCCCGGCTGCCGATGATGGGCATGACCTCCTGCGACAAGAGCGACCCGCGGCGCATTACCAAAGCCGATGCCGCAACCGCCAAGAACTACCTGACCGAAGACGAAATGAAAGACCTCGGTCTGCTTGTCGAACAATACCTCGCATTCGCCGAAAGTCAGGCGCGGCGGCAGGTGCCCATGTATATGGCAGACTGGATCAAGAAGCTGAACGACATTCTGGTCATCAACGGGCGCGAACTGCTCGAACATGCGGGGCAAATCAGCCGCAAGGTTGCCGAAAGCATCGCGGCCCAACAGCTCGATGCCTACAAGGGGCGTTTGCGCGAAAAGGAGCGCCGCGCGAGCCTCGCCGAACTCGAAGCCGACCTGCAAGCCGCGGCCAAGAAACAGCCATGACCCGCATCGAATACATACGCCTGTCGCACCGGCACACCAACCGCAAAATCCGCGAACGGTTGCAGGCCGTTCGCACCCGATTGGATGCCAAAAGCCGATGGCTCGGCGGTGCATGGCAGGCAGTCGCATGGGTATTGTACAGCATAGTCAGCGTGGTGAGCTGGCTGGCATTCGCCGCCGAAATGTTCAAGGACAACCGTTTTTCGCTGCACTACATGGAGTGCGAAATCGAACATCGCAACCTGTCCGCCGCCGAAGCTCGCCAATACATCGCCGACAAAAAGCAGGAGTACGACCGTTGGCTGGCCTACGGCTCAATCTCGGCCAAGGAGCAGCGCCGCATCGACAAGACGTTCGAGTATCTTTCCGCCCGTTATCCGGCGGATACGCCTGCGGACGAACTACTGAACCGAATCGCCGAAGTCCGAACTACCGTTACCGAAATCGCCGACTACACCCGTCATCGACAGACGGAGGAAGTGCAGCGCAAGGAGCGCGAAGCGGAGCTGCTGGCCCAAGCCGAAAAACGCCGGGCCGCCCAGCGCAGCCGCACCGGCTTTGACCCGATACCCGCCGATTTCTGCCCGCGCCTGACCGACTGGCAAATCGCAGTGCTGACCAAACACATCAACCGAATCGGCATTTTCAAGCGCGACACGACCGAAGAAGAGATTGCCCGACTGCTGGCCTGCCAGCTCGCGGAACCGTTACAGACGACGCACAACAAGCTGCTGGCGCTGCTGCTCGAATCGTTGAGCGCATCCCGGCTGATTACCCCGAAATGGCAGCGGGTCGCCGGAAACAACGGCTGTTTTACCTCGAAATTGGGCAAACCGCTGACAGCGAAAGACCTCTCGGCCGCCAAACAGATGGCCGAGATCATTGACCGCCGCAAGGAGCGGATGATTATCGACTGCATCGAGGCATTGGAAGCAGCAGAATAGTTTCGACACATTCATCTGTAACAGGATTCCGCCCCACCGGAATCCTGTTTTTTTCGTCTCCATACGCCCACCGAACATTGGAAACGTTGTCCGAAAATGTCGAAACATGGGCAGCCAATGCGGATAGCTTTTCGTTGAATTTTATTTGCACTCGTAATTACATCACGAGCGTTGCGCAACGCCTTTTATCAAACGCTAAAAACAGAATGATTATGAGCGAAAACACAACCGTCGAGCAACGGCTCGACCGCATCGAACGACTGCTTCGGGGGCAAAAGACAGTCTTGAACTTCGCCGAAGCATGCGAATTTACGGGGCTGTCGAAGACCTACATGTACAAGCTTACCCACCAAGGGCGAATCCCCCATTTCAAACCCCACGGCAAGAACATCTATTTCAACCGCGAGGAGTTGGAACAGTGGCTACTGCAAAATCCTGTCAGGACGGCCGAACAGAAAGAACGCGAAGCCGTCGATTACGTCGTCGGCAAACGACGACCGAAGTAGCATTTCATCCGGCCTGCTCCGGCACTTCGGGGCGGGTCGGATTTTCTATCAATTAGTAAGGCAAGTTTGTGTTTTTGTAGTACAAAAACGTGCCGCCGAACCTCGGTGGCAGCATTCCGTTGGTCTATTAACACGAAATCAACCCATGAAACAAATACCGATTCACAAAGGCGGACGACCTACCATAAGCGAGGGCCGCCGCAAGAAATACCTGCTGTCATTACGGCTCGATGCCGAACATTACTTCAAACTGAAAGCGCTTGTCCGCATCTCCGGTCATGGAACAGCCGAAGTCCTCCGCCAATTGATTGCCGCCGGTCATGTACGCGAACGTCTGTGCCGCGAACATCTCGACTTCATGACCCAGCTCAAAGGCGTAGCCCGCAACCTGAACCAACTAACCCGCCTTGCCCATGCGAAAGGATTGACGGGTATAGTGTCCCGTCATGCGGCTATTGTGACAAGTATTGAGGGCTTGTTAAGGAATCTTCGCGATGATAGGTAAAATCATCGCTGGGTCGTCATTCGCCGGGACGGTTGGATATGTGATAAAGAAGCAATCGCGAGTATTGGCAGCCGAGGGAATAGCCCCACCGAATGTTCGGGATATGATACAGGATTTCAAAGACCAAACCTTACTGAACCCACGTATCAAGAATGCCGTCGGACATATCTCCCTTTCGTTTTCATCGAAAGATGCGCCGCGCATGACAGATGCGTTGATGCTGGATATTGCCAAGGAATATATGCAGCGCATGGGAATTACCGATACCCAATACCTGCTGGTACGTCATCTCGACCAACCGCATCCACACTGCCATCTGGTCTATAATCGGGTAGGAAACAACGGACAAACCATATCGGACAGAAACATTAAAATCCGCAATGCAAAAGTCTGTCGCGCATTGACCGAGAAATACGGGCTGCATCTTGCGCCTGGCAAAGAATCGGTACGCCGGGAACGCCTGCGAGAACCCGACAAAACTAAATACGAAATATACGACGCAATTAAAACGAGCTTACCGAATTGCAGCAGTTGGAACGACTTGGAGCTTCGGATGAAAGAGCGAGGTGTTAGTATGCGCTACAAGTATTGCGGCTCGACCAATCAAAAACAAGGGGTGCTGTTCAGCAAAAACGGATTCGAGTTCTCAGGCTCGAAGATAGACCGGCAATTCAGCTACTCGAAGCTGAACCGACACTTTACGCAGACACAGCAACAAGCCCAGTATCGGAATATACTTGCAAAGGAATTCCGTGCGGCCATAGGCAATTATCGGTCGTCATACACCGATCTATTCGGCAATACAGGCGGAAGCGTCAATAAGGGCCACGCGGATGCTGGTTTGATAAACTTCGGTGATAATATCGGAACATTGCCGTTACCGCCCAATGATTCGCCTGTCGGATTGTCTGCGGCCCAGCTGCAACGCAAGCCCAGCGAAAGTCCCGAAGAACATATCGCCCGCATTACGGCACTACTCAACACCGTCGCTGAAGCGATGGCAATAGCAGTGATAGAACAGAAACGCAAACTGCGAGACCGAAAAGTGAACAACCCTAAAATGAAATTGTAACCCTAAAACAAGCAACAATGAAAGAAGGCAATATGATGTCTTACGAAATGTATGAAGACTTCAAGGAAACGATGGTAAAGACAATCAAAACCGAACTATCGGCAAAGCATAATCAATCGACCGATACGAATTTGCCGCAACGAATAGAACAAATCGTTCACACCGAACAAGAGCGGCATCGGACGATAATAGCCCAGCTTGCCAGACGATTGGAACGCATCGAACAGAGCAACGCAAAAACACAGGATGGTATAGACAATCTGCAAGCAGCTGTCGAAGCAATCGAAATTCCAGCCGAACTGCCGCCGAGAATCGTGTACCACAGAATATCGCTCGCTATCGAATCGAAAGGAGTATTCTGGGCGATGATAGGCATGATGTCGACAATCGTTCTGCTGTGTACGATGTTGTATTGGGCTGCCAGACCGAACTACGACCGCATCGACAATGACCTGAAATACCGCTATATCAAAATGAAAGGCAAAGCGACATCCGACCGCATTGCCGAACTGGAAGAACTATTCGAACAGAACCGCGACAACGCCAAAATCCGAGAGATGAAAAGAGATGTCGAAGAATATGAACGAACCGTCAAACGAAAAGTGCAGTTGGAAGAACAAGCAAGGCTCAAAGAACGGGAAGCCGAACGCCTGAACGAAAATGCCTCCCGACTGAAAAACAAATAAGCCATTTCCTTTGTCCGCAAAGGTATTGCCGCCGAAAGAAATCCGCAAGGTCATGCAAGTTGCTACGCCAACCTTGCGGATATTCTTTCCGGCGGCATCGGCTGGTCGCTATCAAAGGAAATGGCTGAATCAGGAATGGCAACTTCGGTTTCGCTGCCGAATTCCGCAATATTCGAACGCTTCATTTTAATATAGCGGATTTTTTCATATCTTTATGGCAAATATCGACCGAATAAGATGTCTGCACACATGAATCGAATAAAAGAAGTCCTTGAAGAGAAAGGCATCAAACAGACTTGGCTGGCCGAAAAACTCGGCAAGAGTTTCAGCATAGTCAACGCCTATGCCTGCAACCGCCGCCAACCCAGCCTCGAACAGCTGTTCGAAATCGCAAGGATTCTCCAAGTCGACCCGAAAGATCTAATTGAAAGTAAAGAACAAGCATGATAGCTCCCACACAAATACGACCACCGGAGAATTGGCAAGACTTTGAACTACTCTGCAAAAAATTGTGGGGTGAAATCTGGAATTGTCCTGATATCATTAAGCGCAATGGGCGAAGCGGGCAGAAACAGTGCGGAGTGGATATTTATGGGACACCGAATGGTAGCACTGAATATTACGGTATTCAATGTAAAGGTAAAGATAATTACACTCACGCCCAACTTACGAAAAAAGAGATAGACGCCGAAATTACAAAAGCCAAAAATTTCAAACCTGCCTTAAAAGCGTTTTATTTTGCCACTACCGCTGTTAAAGATGCAGCAATCGAAGAATATATTAGAGAAAAAAATGTCGAAAATATTACCAATGGTGGGTTTGCAATAGACATCTTTTCTTGGGAGGATATTGTTGATTTGCTCAAAGAGCATCGCTTGACATATAATTGGTATATAAACAACTGCCAATATGCAGATAATTCGGATGTAAATATATCCATATCATTAGATGATGACGATGATGCATTACATCCTGAATACTTCCGCATAACCCAAAAATACAAATTGCGTGAACGAAATTATACAGAAGATATATGGGCATCAATTATTCCGCCAGTATCGATTTTTAATCAAACGTCTAATGTTGATTACCGATGGTGTGATATATATTTTGAAGTTTCTAATATCGGATCTACAACCATTGACGATTATAAAATTTATATACAAATAGACAACTGCCAAAAATTAAGTTGCAAGGTTAATTATTGTAACAATTATCTGATGAATCAAGCAGTTGTTGCTTCTATCAACGACAAAATAGACCGAGAAAGGGAACTATTTGAAACTCAATGGTGTAATGTTTTAGAATTTAGACCACAACAAACGCGATTATTGAAAAATGATTTTGATAACTTTACCATTGGAGTAAAGCCAGAAGATAACGTCGAAGAAATCATTGTCCAATGGAAGCTGTTATCCAGAGATTACCAAAAAGATGGAAAGCTGACTATACCGGTCAAACCCAGATTTGAAGATAACGAAAGAATTATCTACGTAGACACACCTGACGAATTAAAGCCTAACGAAGAAATTATAGAACCCAAAATAGTTGAAGAATAGCTATGCCTACACTGACTTGGATAGGAAAAGATAAAGTAGTCAATCATCATCACGATGTACCGTATCGGGTGCTGGAACACAAGTACGGGTTTCGGGCGGAGGATGACGGCGACCGGACACCGACGGAGAGCGACAACAAAATCATACACGGCGACAACTTGGAGGCGCTGAAATCGCTGCTGCCAGAGAAGGTCGCGTGAAGTGCATCTATATCGATCCACCGTACAACACGGGCAACGAAAAGTGGGTTTACAACGACAACGTGAACGACCCGAAAATCAAGAAGTGGCTGGGCGAGGTCGTGGGCAAGCAGGGCGAGGATTTGAGCCGCCACGACAAGTGGCTCTGCATGATGTATCCCGGCTGAAACTGCTGCATAAGTTGTTGGCGGAGGACGGAACGATATTTATTTCGATTGATGACAATGAACTCGCCAATCTGAAACTGCTTTGCGATGAAATTTTCGGAGTGAATAATTTTATTGACATATTCTCTTGGCATAAAACATACTCGCCATCAAATCTTTCCCATAGGACAAAAAAGTGTTTAGAGTATGTGCTTAGCTATGCTCAAAATACAAATGCAATACAGAGGTTTAATGGATTATATAAAGTAAATGAAGCTGATAATCCGTTGATTAAAACTACAAATCAAGTAAAAAAATTGATTTTCCCGCACACGGTGGTTTGTTCAACAATGAAAGATGATTTCTTTTTCAAAGCAGGAGTGTACGGGACAAAGAAAAATGAAGTTATTCTACTTAAAGACGTATGGTTTAGAAATAGTAAATTTGAAAACGATATAGAATTAGAATCCAGATTTATTTGGACACAAGACAATCTTGGGAACGAGATAGAGAAAGGAACGAAAATCATCTTTAAAGGTAGATCGTTAGCCCCGAGGTATGACAAAGCCGCATATTCTTCGGAAGTACCGAGAAACTTAATTGATGATGAAGATTGCGTTGGAACGACCGAACAAGGAGGTGCGACATTAACAGCTATTTTTAATGACAAAAAAATTTTTGATTATCCCAAAGATGTTTCGTTAATCGAATATATTATAAACTTCTTATGCAGTCCCGATGATATTATCCTCGACTCTTTTGCCGGTTCGGGAACGACGGCCCATGCAGTGCTGAATTTGAATAAGAAAGACGGAGGCAATCGCAAATTTATCCTTGTGGAGATGGAGGATTATGCCGAAAGCATTACCGCCGAGCGGGTGCGTCGGGTCATGCGTGGTTATGGCGAGGGTAAGAACGCAACAGCCGGTACGGGAGGAGCGTTCGATTACTACGAATTGGGAGAACCGATGTTCGACGAAGAGAAAAACCTTAACGAAAACATCGGTGAGGAGAAGATTCGCGAATACATCTACTACACCGAGACCAAACGGCATTTGGAGCGCAAGCGCACTGAAGCGTCGAAATACCTGCTGGACACCCATAACGCCACGGGTTACTATTTCTACTACGAACGCGACCGTCTGACGACGCTCGGAGTGGACACGCTTCATATAGTAACGGAACGGGCCGAGCAGTATGTCATCTACGCCGATGTCTGCACGCTGTCGAAAGAGGACATGGCGGCGAAAAACATCGTCTTCAAGAAAATCCCGCGTGACATCAAACGATTTTAGACTATGGAACTCAAACAATATCAACGCGAAGTAATCGCCGACCTCGAACGGTTTCTCGAACAATTGGAGAAGGACGAACGGCTGGACGTGGCATTCAATAATTTTTGGAGTGCCAAAGGCGTGTCGCTGGCATCGCTCGACCACGCCTACTTGCGTCCTTACGACAACAGCGTGACGAGCGTGCCCCATGTGACGGTAAAGGTTCCGACAGCCGGAGGAAAGACCTTCATAGCCTGCAATGCGCTGCGGACGATTTTCGAGAAGCAGCCGACGGAGAAACCGAAAGTCGTGGCGTGGTTCGTCCCCTCCGACACGATTCTGCAACAGACTTACAAGAACCTGAACGACCCATCGCATCCCTACCGGCAGAAGATAGACAGCCATTTCGGGAATGCGGTGCGCGTGGTAGACAAGGAATCGGCGCTGTTCGGGCACGGCATCAGTCCGACGGAAATCCGCGAGCAGCTGACCATTTTCGTGTTGAGCGTGCAGTCGTTCGCGGCGAACAACAAAGACGGACGGCGTGTCTATCGCGAAAACGAGAATCTGGCGGATTATGCCAAACTCTACGACACGATGACCAAGCGCGTGGAGGGGTCGGACGAAACGGGATTGATTCAGGTGCTGTCGTATCTGAATCCGGTAGTCATTATCGACGAGAGCCACAACTTCGAGGCCGACCTGCGTGTGGATATGCTGAAAAGCATCAATCCGTGTTTCATCCTCGACCTGACGGCGACACCCCGCAAGAAGAGCAACATCATCAGTTTCGTGGATGCCATGAAACTCAAACGGGCCAACATGGTAAAGCTGCCGGTCATCGTCTACAACCACCGTTCGACTTCCGATGTCATAACGAGCGCCATCAACCTGCAACGCAGCTTGGAGCGGAAAGCCATTGAGCTGGAAGCCGACGGCGGACGCTACATCCGCCCCATCGTGCTGTTTCAGGCCCAGCCGAAAACGGCCGACGACAACATTACGTTCGACAAGATAAAGAAGCAGCTGACCGACATCGGGATTCCCGAAGAGCAGATAAAAATCAAGACGGCGAGCAAGGACGAAATCAAAAACACCGACCTGTTGTCCTGCGACTGTCCGGTGCGTTACATCATTACGGTCAATGCACTGAAAGAGGGCTGGGACTGTCCGTTCGCCTACATTCTGGCATCGCTGGCCAATAAATCGTCGCGCATGGATATCGAGCAGATTCTCGGCCGTGTGCTGCGACTTCCTTATACGACCAAACATCGGGACGATTTGTTGAATCTATCCTACGTCTTCACTTCGTCGGCCGATTTCCGTGCAACGATTGAGGATATCATCGACAGTCTGAATCGCGCCGGATTCAGCAAGAAGGACTATCGGGTAGCCGAAGCCGCTCCGGCAGAAGCTAAGCCTCAGCCGGGCAGCCAGATCGGGTTGTTCGACAATCCCGAAGAACAGACGGAACGGCCCGCCGCTCCGACAGCTGGCGAGACGGTCGAGCTGCCGGAAATAGACACCGAAGCAATTAGGGGTGCTATAAACAATCCGACTCCCCAAACGACTACTGAGCTGGAAACTTTTGCACGGCAGGAGAGCGAGGAATACGACAAACAAATGGAAGTTGCCGCCAACCATGACGACGACATCCCGAATGACCTAAGAGACATGATAGATCAATATCCGATAAAGGAGTTTTTCAGAGAGGAAGCGGCGAAGATCGTTCTTCCGGTATTCGTCAGACGCGTAAACCAAGGTTCGATATTCGAGGAGGAAGGGGCATACGTCCCGTTAGAGAAGTCAATGCTGAACGAAGGTTTCGATCTGGATAAACAAGACCACAACGTCGACTTCACACGGGCGGATGTCGAGGCCGTGCGAGTCGATCTGGCGAAGGTCGGCAACGACGAATACCGCCCCGAACGATTCAATCTGTCGACTAAACAGCTGGCGGTAATTAAGGAACATTTCATCTCTTTGCCACCCGAAGCGAAGAAAGAGCAGCTGGCCGCAGCGATTGCCAAAAACATCCGGTTCGACGAAATCGCCGAACCGCAAATAGCCCGCTATATCAAGGACGCAATCAAGGATTTCGATTCCGAGCAGATTGCCGATTTATATACATTCGAACCTCAAACGACGGCTGCCATACGCAACAAAATCGGCGAACTGCTGGGCAAGCACCAAAAGGAGGTATTCAGAAAATGGCTCGATACGGGACAGATCAAATGCGAACCGCGCTACAAACTGCCTGAAACGATGACTTTACGTACCATCTCAAAAGGGTTGTCGAAGGGTTTGTACACCGAAGAGGGCGACATGAACGATTGGGAATATAAGGTCATCAATGCCGTAGCGGCCCTCGGAAATGTCTTGTTCTGGCATCGCAACCCCGAACGAGGCGTGGGATTCGGCATAAGCGGTTATATCAACCACTATCCCGATTTCATCGTGCGGCTCAAAAGCGGCATGACGGTTCTCGTTGAAACCAAGGGCGATCAATTGGATAATTCCGACAGCCGCAACAAGGTGGAACTCGGAACTACTTGGGCGAACAAAGCCGGCGAACAGTATCGCTATTTCATGGTCTTCGACAAACAGGAGATGGACGGTGCGATTACCGTCGGAGAGTTATTGGATAGACTTAGAAAGATGTAAATCAAATTGTTTGATATTAGAACCATTATTCGTGATAAAATGATAAAAAAGATTTCTCCACAAGCAATAGTGGCTTTAGAAAAAGCATTGTCTGTAATTTATTGGTATAAAGATGACCTAAAAAGGTATTTGTATCAAGCTATTGACCATGCAGAAATTTTATCGGTAATTAACTGGAGTGAGCCCAAACGCAATATAGTTGCTCGAGTTATAAGTATGCTTGAGAAAAATGGAGAAAAGACATATGATACATTATTACAATTAATTTTGGATGTCTCTACTTTTGATGATTTTACTCATTTAATAGCATTAGAGAACGGGAAAGAAAAAGTTAGACAAGCAAAAGATGCTGTCGCAGCATTGCGTAAACACACTTCCGGACATGTCAATATTCAACAAGAAACTGAATTTATCAAACAACGCCGTGAACAGCTTCAAAAACAAACAAGTGAACTAAACCGAGTAAAACAAAGTATTGAACAATTAAAAGAAATTTTTTACAATCTCGCCAGTACAAAAGATTTTCAAGCAAGAGGATATGCTTTAGAAAAATTGTTGAATGATTTATTCTTGCTATACGATTTAGCTCCGAAGTCATCTTTCAAAATCACAGGAGAACAAATTGATGGAGCTTTTACATTTAATAACGACGAGTACTTATTGGAAGCAAAATGGCGAAATGAATTAACAGCAATAGATGATTTAGACGCTTTCTCCGGCAAATTACAACGCAAACTCGATAATACTCTTGGATTATTTATTTCTATTAACGGCTTTTCTCCAGATGCCATTAGTGCGTTCTCATCCGGACGGAAATTGATGTTTTTAATGGACGGAACCGATATAATGGCCATCCTTGACGAACGAATATCGTTACCCGATTTATTACGGCAAAAGAAAAGAGCCGCAGCTCACACCGGCAACATATATCTGAGATACCAAGACATGATTAGTAAATAGCAAACTATTCTTTATATTATGAAAATAATTGACATTATTGCAATATTGGGCGCATTAGCGTGGCTACCTCAAATTTTTGCTTGGATTTACCATTGGCTGCAAAAACCAAAAATTCAAATATTCAATGAAGAAGAAGCTGAGGTTGGATTTATTAAATTTGGCAATGCATTTAACATACGAATATCCTTTTTAGCAAGAAAAAAACATGCGCTTATTGATAACATTGAATTAGAGTTAGAAGATAAAGACGGTGCAAAACATAACCTTAAATGGGTTTGGTATAGCGAAACTTTCTATGAACTGCAATCCCCAACTGGTATTGCAACAATGGCGAAACAGCAAAATGCTATTGCGATTAATGCTTACAAAGATGTTTTAATTGAAAAGTTTATCGGTTTTCAGTCTGTTATTTTTCGCGAAAACCATAAACAATTGACTTATAAACTAAATACATTCATTGAGAACCAACGGAAAACAGGAGAGCTCGATATTAATATAGTAAAACGGTCAAGTGAATACAATGAAATTATTCGATTATATAAAAATTCGATGTTCTGGAAGATTGGCGATTATAAAGCTGTTTGCAAAATCCATATTGCCGACACAGGTCAAATTATCAAAAAAAACTTCAAGTTTCACATTTCTGATATCGAGATAGATACATTAAGAAAAAATATTGATTTCGCCCATAAAGTTATTGACATTGAGTTTTTAACTCCTAATGAACAGTTAGAAGGCACTTGGCTGTGGGCAAAACCCAAAATCTACGAACTTGATTAAAAAATAATTTAGTTCTAATAGAGAAAATGGCTTTTTATTTGACTTATTTTGAACAATAGTAAATATTTCTCACCAATTAATTTACTATACCCGCATAGGCGTATCTTGACAAATAACAAACTACTTATACCCTAAAAGGTGTAAATATAAATTATTTCATTATTTTTGCACCCAAAGAGGTATAATATGCAGACGACATTATCGAAATACGTGAAGGCTATGCGCAAGCAGCATCGGCTGACACAGGTCGAGCTGTCCGAGAAATCGGGTGTGGGACTGCGGTTCGTGCGCGAACTGGAGCAAGGGAAACCGACTTTGCGGCTGGACAAAGTCAATCAGATTCTCAACCTGTTCGGGGCCGAGATCGGAGTGGTACCGATGACAAAAACGGATGACCGATGAAACAGGCTGCCATCTATCTCTACAACCGCAAGGCGGGGCTTTTGACCGAGGATGAAACCGGTTACACGTTCCGCTATGATGCCGACTATCTCCGCCTGCCCGATACCGAAGCGGTCAGTTTCACGCTGCCGCTTACGGAGCAAGTCTATCGCGACAAGGTGCTGTTCCCGTTCTTTGACGGATTGATTCCCGAAGGGTGGCTGCTCGACATTGCCGAAAAGAGCTGGAAAATCGACAACCGCGATAGGATGTCGCTGCTTTTGGCCTGCTGCAAAGACTGCATCGGTGCAGTCAGTGTCATACCTATCGAATCAAAGGAGGAGTAACATGGAGCGTTGTTTATATTGTTACAAAGAATTAGCCGACGGCGAGCGGGATTTCCACAAATCCTGCTCCAAGAAGATTTTCGGCACTCCCCAAGTACCTTTGCTCCCCTACACGCGCGCCAATATCGCGGAACTTGCCCGCGAGGTAATCCGCAGCCAAACGACGCTGACCGGAGTGCAGGCAAAGTTGTCGCTCGACATTGCCAAAGAGGGCAAAGGCACCCCGGAACGCTTTACGATCGTCGGGCTGTGGGGCCGCTATATCCTCAAACCGCAGACCGAACATTATCCGCATTTGCCGGAACTGGAAGATTTGACCATGCACATGGCCGAAGCCGTGAAGATGCAGGTAGTCCCCCACTCGCTCGTCCGCTTTGCCGACGGGGAGTTGTGCTACATCACACGCCGCATCGACCGAGGGCCTCACGGCGAAAAATATCCGATGGAAGACCTCTGTCAGCTCTCCGAACGACTGACAGAACACAAATACAAAGGTTCCTACGAGCAGATTGCCAAAACAATTCTGCGCTATTCTTCCGCCCCGAAACTGGATGCCGTCAATTTCTGGGAGCAAGTGTTGTTCTCTTGGCTCACGGGCAATGCCGACATGCACCTCAAAAATTTTTCGCTGTATAGCCTGAATCCGGGTGTTTATGGGCTGACACCGGCTTATGACCTGCTATCGACAGCGCTCGTTTTACCCGAAGACACCGAGGAATTGGCACTGACGCTGAACGGCCGCAAACGCAAGCTCCGCCGCAGCGATTTCGTGCAGGCAATGACGGCTTCGGGCATGGACGAAAAGGTAATCGACAACCTGTTCAAGAAATTCATCAAAGCCATTCCGAAATGGGGCGAGTGGATCGACGTTTCGTTTCTACCCAACGAGATGAAAGGCAAATATAAAGCGCTTATTGCTGAGAAAATCGAGCTATTAAAATAGCCGCATTACATCTTGCCGCGAAAATAATTTCATCCAAAAATAATTTGCCGCATATTTACAACGAAGCAGGCGACAGACAACCCCAATAATATAACAAGTAAATAATTAACGACTTACACTTCGTTTCTGCATCGAAATAATGGCATTGTAAAATATTTTTCTCTCGACAGCACCATTTCACGAAAAATAACTATATTTGCGACATCAATACGATAACAAACCCGTATTTTACCCGCATGAAAAACGGCATTACATCCAATAATTCTTACTCGCTGATCGTCGGACTTTCGGTTTCGATGATGGGTATGATGATGTCGATGCGCAGGTGTAAATGCCGGGTGTAAGATTCGTCGTACGTGTATCTCTTAAATCCGGCTGGTTCAGCCGGATTTTTTTGTTTGTAACAATCCCGAAAACATAAATCAACTTTCAAAACCATGAAAAAACAGAATCTCCGTTTCGAAACCCTGCAAGTACATGCAGGCCAACAGGCCGATCCAGCGACCGGATCGTGCGCCGTCCCCATCCACCAGACGGTGGCCTACACCTTCGAAAGTGCGGAAAAGAGCGCCGCCGTTTTCGCCCTCACGGAACCGGGGTACATCTACACCCGCCTGAACAACCCCACGACCGCCGTTTTCGAAGAGCGCATCGCCGCCCTCGAAGGAGGTACCGGAGCCGTTGCAACGGCATCGGGCATGGCCGCCCAAATGCTCGCCATCACGAACATCGCCCAGGCAGGCGATAATATCGTAAGCACCTCCTACCTCTACGGCGGAACGACCAACCAGTTCAAATACACGCTCCGCCGACTCGGCATCGAGGTCCGTTTCGCACAAGGGGACGACCCAAAGAGCATCTCGGCACTCATCGACGACCGTACGCGGGCCATCTACATCGAAACGATCGGCAACCCGGCCTTCAATATCCCCGATTTCGAGGCGATCGCCGAAATCGGCCGCAAACACGGCATCGCGGTCATCGCCGACAATACGTTCGGAGCCGGCGGCTACCTTTGCCAGCCGATCAAATGGGGCGCCAATGTCGTGCTGCACGCAGCGACCAAATGGATCGGAGGTCACGGCAACAGCATGGGTGGCGTGGCTATCGACGGCGGCAACTTCGATTGGGGCAACGGCCGCTACCCCTTGATCAGCGAACCCTCGGAAGGGTATCACGGATTCAACTTCTGGGAAAACTGCGGCGACCAGGCTTTCGCCGTACGGGCACGGTGCGAAGTGCTCCGCGACACGGGTGCCTGCCAGAGTCCGTTCAACTCCTTCCTGCTGCTGCAAGGACTCGAAACCCTCTCGTTGCGCGTACAGCGATCGGTGGACAATGCACTCGAAATGGCTCAGTGGCTCGAGAAGCACCCCAAGATCGAGAGCGTAAACTACCCCGGTTTGAAGAGTAGCCCGTTCCACGATTTGGCCAAGAAGTATCTGACCAACGGTTTCGGCGGCGTACTGACCTTCCGCGTCAAAGGATCGGCCGAACAAGCCTCCTCGCTGCTCAACCACCTGGAGATCATCAGCCACCTGGCCAACGTGGGCGACACCCGGAGTCTCTTGGTACACCCCGCTTCGACGACGCACTCCCAGCTCAACGAACGCGAACTGGTCGCTTCGGGCGTTTATCCCAACATGCTGCGCTTCTCGCTGGGCATCGAACACATCGACGACCTGAAAGAAGAGATCGGCAACGCATTAAAACGACTGTAAACACAATGAATATATACCGTCATAACCAACCTTTCGAATTGGAGCGGGGAGGCATTCTGCCCGAACTGACGATCGCATTCAGCACCTACGGGAAACTGAATGCAGCCCACGACAATGTCATCTGGGTCTGCCACGCCCTGACCGCCGATTCGGACGTGGCCTCATGGTGGCCGCACACGGTCGAAGCGGGCAAATTCCTCGACCCCGCCGAGCATTTCATCATCTGCGCCAACATACTCGGCTCGCACTACGGCACGACCGGGCCGCTGCACGTCAATCCGGCGACCGGACGCCCCTATTACAAAGATTTCCCCGAACTGACGATCCGCGACATGGTACGGGCGCACCGGCTGCTGGCCGACATTCTGGGCATCCACCGCATCCACACCTTGGTCGGCAGCTCCGTCGGCGGCTTTCAGGCGGTCGAATGGGCCGTCCAGGAGCCCGAACGGATCGGCAAGCTGGTCCTGATCGCCACGGCTGCCAAAGCGTCACCCTGGAGCATCGCCATCGACGAAACGCAGCGCATGGCCATCGAAGCCGACTCGACCTTCGGGGAACCTTACGCTACGGCAGGCATGAAGGGACTCGCGGCGGCGAGGGCTATCGGGCTGCTCTCTTACCGGGGACCGGAAGGCTACGACCTCTCGCAGCAGGACGAGAACGACGACTTCTCCTCTCACCGGGCCTGCACCTACCAGCAGTACCAAGGAGAAAAGCTCTGCCGGCGTTACAATGCCTACTCCTATTATAAGATCCTCAACGCTTTCGACACGCACGACGTCGGCTACCAGCGCGGAGGCGTGGCAGCGGCGCTGCAACGAATCACGGCCGAATGTCTGGTCGTCGGCATTTCGACCGACCTCATCTTCACCGTGCCCGAAATGCAGGCGCTGCACCGGATGCTGCCGCGCAGCACCTACCACCAGATCGACTCCCCCTTCGGACACGACGGGTTTCTGGTCGAGCACGAACAACTGAACCGAATCCTCAACCCTTTCATCCATCCAACTCATGAATAAGATCAAAATCGGCCTTTTCGGCTTCGGCGTAGTCGGACAAGGCATCTTCCAGGTACTCAGCAAATCCCGCAACGCCCATGCGGAAATCGTCAAGATCTGCGTGCGGTCGAACAAACCCCGCAGCATCGACGCGTCCTATTTCACGACCGATCCGGAGGTGATCCTCTCCAATCCGGAGATCGACCTGATCGTGGAGGTGATCGACGATGCGGCGGCCTCCTACAAAATCGTCAAGGCGGCCCTCCAGAAAGGCATCCCCGTCGTTTCGGGCAACAAGGCCATGCTGGCCCGCCACCTGCCGGAGCTGATCGACCTGCAAAAGAAACACAATGTGGCACTGCTGTACGACGCCTCGTCGTGCGGCTCGATCCCCGTGATCCGCAACCTCGAGGAGTACTACGACAACGACCTGCTGCTCGAAGTCAAAGGCATCCTGAACGGTTCGTCCAACTACATCCTTTCGCGGGTGTTCGACCACCAGGAGTCCTACGACGCGGCGCTGGCCCAGGCCCAGGCATTGGGATTCGCCGAGAGCGATCCTTCGTTCGACATCGAAGGCTACGACTCGCTCTTCAAATTAGTCATCATTACCGTTCACGCGCTCGGAGTGTATGTCCATCCCGACCGGATCTTCACCTACGGCATCTCGACTATCCACGACTCGGACATCCGGTACGCCCGCGAAAAAGGGGTCAAGATCAAACTGGTCGCCCAAGTGGTCAAGGTCAGCGACCGGAAGTTCACGATGTTCGTCATGCCCGAATTCGTCACCCCCGGCAAATACATCTACAGCGTCGATGACGAATACAACGGCGTGGTGATCCGGGGCGAATGCTACGACCGCCAGTTCATGTTCGGCAAGGGCGCCGGCAGCCTGCCTACCGCCTCGTCGATCCTGAGCGACATCATGGCCCGTCAGCACGACTACCGGTACGAATACAAGAAACAGCACTACCTCGACCGTCCGGAGTACACGACCGACGTGGAGCTGAAAGTTTATGTGCGATACACGGAAACCGACGTACTGAAAATCCTCCACTTCGACCGCATCACCGAGCAATATCGGGGCGAGGACGGCAATTACGTGATCGGCTACATCCGCCTTTCGGAGCTGCTCGCCAAGCGGGAAGTACTGCGGGGCAAGGACGTTTTCATGGCCGATTTCCAGAGCTTCTTCCAAGAGCTGGATCGTTAGAGCCAAAAGACAGGCCGCCATCGAACGAACGCCTCCCGAATTTCAGATTCGGGAGGCGTTCGTTTTTCAGAGCCACAAACTATTTACTCGAACGGGACCATCGCCTCCGCCGCATCGTAATCGGCATTGGTGAAGACATAAGTCCAACGCTCTTTAGGTTGACGACCGTTACCCCTCAAATCCTCGAATACATAATTATCATCGATCGAAGGGTCGTAATGTGCGTCGTAATTCGGAGGGTACGACCGACCGTCGTCCTGGTAATAACGGACACCATAAGTGAATCCAAGCCTCCCATCGTCGAAAATAATCGTCATTTTCCAAATGTAACTTGAAGGAACGGGGCAAACACCCATACCATTATCCATCGCAGTAAAACTTTCTCCAGGCAGTATCACTTCATTTTTGAACTCACACCCTAAATCGGATTCTACGAAAAGAGTGATCTTATGATCGCTGTCGTTGACCCACACAAAATAACTGATTGCATTGTAATCGGTATTGCAACCTGCCGGAGTCCCTGCGGTAAATATCGCCGACAACGCAAAAAATAAGAATTTCCTCATAAACCCATTTTTATATATAACCGTTACGTTGAAGCCAGCTACGCTCGTAAAAAAGAAATTCATTTATTTGATTTTCTGTAAAATATGACCCTGTATACTTACGAAGTGCACTTTCAAAATCATTCCAGGTTCTATAGGCTCCAAACAAATTCACCACGAATTGAGGCATCTTAATTTGATCGTAGCAGCGAGAAGGATAGCCAACACCCTGGTTGTAATCATCCACCAAATCGACAAACAAAGGAGTATAATAATTATTGGTTGTATTTTGATAATCCCATTCTTGCCTTGCTTGACCTGTTATATCCGAGTTTAGAGATGTTTTTTTCCAACCCTGATTTAAATAATATGCTTCTCCCATATGCCATCCGGCATAAGAAGCATAACTTTCGAGCAATATATTCCAAGTACCATCGTACGCACTGAATGTGCCGCCACGCAAATGAAATTGACAATAATGTCCCAATTCATGCAAAGTGGTTCCTATTAGTCTCGGATGATTATTCCTGTTACAATTGCCAACTTGTATAAAAGGCATTCTCCCCACAGAAGTCGGCCAATAATTAAATCGGCCTTGCCACCCACCAGGATCAACGGCTAATGCAACTATTGATATTCTGTTATTAACAAAAGTAGAAATTATAAAATCGTGTTCGCCATAATGATAAAAATTGACTGCACGATGAATTTCGTAGCGGGGATCCGGAGCCGAAGAAGAGTTAATATTAAAGTTCAAATCTTTACCACTTCTTAATTCTCCATAAATTCCCTTTATTTCCTCTATCCGTCCTCCTTCCTCAGAACCCTTGACAATCGTCCATTTTTCGTGCTGAAAAACAAAACTTACCGTTGCCTGGTTGTCGATCAATTTATTGTTGATAGCATAATATCCAGTTTTGTCTGTATAAACCTCCTCAATATTCGAACCCAGTGTAAAACGGATTTTCAGATTCTCCAACGGCACATAACGCTTTAAATGAGTATCGTAACATAGTACTTTTCCGCGCGGGAATCCACCTGGTAAATGTCTCTCTTCATCTAAAGCCAAAGCAATGGCTTCTTGCTCCAAAATTTGTATTGCCTCCGCACTCAATCCATTCTCACCAAGAGTAATATATTTAGGGAGGAAAACTTCATAAAGGATTTCAAAATCCATTTCAACAGGGAACGTTTTTTCGACAGGCCAAACGGCATATAATACAGGCAATATAATTGTCACAGGCTCCACTGGTCCATCCTTAATCATACCGCCCTCGTAAGTCACAGAATAACGCCTCTCCTCATCTTCCTCGCAAAACTGTGTCCGGGATTTCGAAAACACAAGACTCTGGGTCGCCTCATCAGGTAATGACGTATAATTGAAAGGCGTATACGCGATCTTGATCTGCTCGTCCAGTTCAAGGCTTCGTTGTTCCTCTTCCGTTTTTGGAAAAATTTTCAAGGCATAGTGGGTAGCTTTCAGTTTCAACTGCGTTTTGGCAGTTGCTGAGAATTCTTTTCGCACACTCCGCGCGCTTGCTGCAAACTCATCAGATGCCCTGACAATTTTCGATTCACCCGATACTATATTGTCGTACGCCTGCTGAAAGTTCTCAAGCCTGTACGGATCATTCTGCGGCCGGATCCAAGACTGTGTCTCTATGATACACCGCATCCGCCAACTCAATTTCGGTCGTAACAGTAGCTAACATTTGTTTCGGCGAAATTTCGTCCAACAAATCTTCTTCATAATTAGCACAACCATAAGTGCCGATTAACAAGATACCACCAATTAAAAATAGTAATAATTTTTTCATAAGCATAATATTTAGGATTAGATGGTCAAAACATAAATGCCGTTCATGTGTATTGCAATATATTATATAAAATTTGAAAATCAAAATTATCCGAAAATAATATTTACTCTCTTTTTTATACTTATTTGTTTGTGAACATACGGGTAATAACCTATCTTTGCGACGGAAATTTCGTTTAACATTCTATTATTCCGACATGCCTCTTACCAATAACGTAATGATTGTCAGACACAAGTTGCTGACCAATCTCATCAAATTGTGGAAAGACAACCAGCTCGTCGAGCGAATCGACCGCTTGCCGATCGAATTGAGTCCCCGTACCTCACGGGTTTTGGGTCGCTGCTGCGTACACAAGGAGCGCGCCGTGTGGAAATACAAATCTTTCCCGCTGATGGGTTTCGACATGTCCGACGAAACCGACGAACTCACCCCGCTGTCCGAATATGCCCGCAAAGCCCTGGAGCGCAAAGGGCAGCAGCAGAAAGACAATATTCTCTGCGTAATCGACGAAGCCTGCTCGTCGTGCGTGCAGACCAACTACGAGATCACCAACCTCTGCAAAGGTTGCGTGGCCCGGGCCTGTGCCACCAACTGCCCGAAAAACGCCATCGAATTCAATCGTGCCGGCAAAGCGGTCATCAACCACGATCTCTGCATCAGTTGCGGCATCTGCCACAGCAACTGCCCCTACCATGCCATCGTCTATATGCCCGTACCGTGCGAAGAGGCCTGCCCCGTAAAGGCGATTACCAAGGACGAACGCGGCGTGGAGCATATCGATGAGAGCAAATGCATCTACTGCGGCAAGTGCATCAACAGTTGTCCGTTCGGAGCGATCTTCGAAATTTCGCAGGTGTTCGACGTGCTGCAGCGTCTGCGCGAAGGAGAAAAGATGGTCGCCGTCGTCGCTCCGGCCATTCTCGGACAATACAACGCCCCCACGGAAAAAGTATATGGCGCGATTAAGGCCATCGGTTTCGAGGACGTGATCGAAGTAGCGCAGGGCGCCATGGAAACCATCCGCAATGAAGGTGCGGAACTCGAAGAGAAAATTGAGGAGGGACAGGCGTTCATGACCACCTCCTGCTGTCCTTCGTGGGTCGAACTGGCCAACAAGCATATCCCCGAGATGAAGCCCTTCATTTCGAGCACCGGATCGCCGATGTATTACGCCGCGCGGATCGCCAAGGAGAAACACCCCGACGCGCAAGTGGTCTTCATCGGCCCGTGCGTAGCCAAACGCAAGGAGGCACGCCGCGACGAATGCGTCGATTTCGTGATGACCTTCGAGGAGATCAACTCCATTTTCGACGGCCTGGGTATCGAAGTCGCAACCACCGATCCGTTCCCCATTCCGTTCGTTTCGACCCGGGCCGCCCACGGCTTCGCACAGGCCGGAGGCGTGATGGGCGCCGTACAGCTCTTCCTGGCGGACAACAACCGGCCGCAGGTCGAAGGCATCCAGGTCTCCAACCTGAACAAGAAAAACGTATCCCTGCTCCGCGCCTATGCCAAATCGGGCAAAGCCCCGGCCAAGTTCATCGAGGTCATGGCCTGCGAAGGCGGATGTATCACGGGTCCCAGCACCCACAACCTGCACGATGCCGGTAAACGGCAATTCGCGAAGGAACTGGCTAAACGCTAAATCCGACGGGGCTATGAAAGAGCTCGTCGATCAGTTGAAACGCAACCGCACCCTTTCCCCGGAAGAGTTGCGCCTTCTGCTGACCGATGCGTCCCCCGAAGAGAGAGAATACCTGCACAGGGCGGCCCGCGAGGTCGCCCGTGTGCATTTCGGAAACGGAGTTTTCGTTCGGGGGCTGATCGAAATCAGCAATTACTGCCGCAACGACTGCCGCTACTGCGGCATTCGACGCAGCAATCGTCTGGCAGAACGCTACCGTCTGACCCCGGAAACCGTACTGGCCTGCTGCGAAGAGGGCTACCGGCTGGGATTCCGGACATTCGTACTTCAGAGCGGAGAAGACCCGGCTCTGAACGACGAACTGCTGACCGGATTGATCCGGGAGATGCGTCGCCGCTGGCCCGACTGCGCCATCACCCTCTCGCTGGGGGAACGGACAGAAGCCTCCTACCGGGCGTTGTTCGAAGCGGGCGCGAACCGTTACCTGCTGCGGCATGAAACGATCACTCCCGATCACTATCGTTGGCTCCATCCCGTCCGGATGTCCCTCGATCACCGCATCGAATGCCTGCACACCCTCAAAAAGATCGGCTACCAGACCGGTACGGGCATCATGGTCGGCAGCCCGGGACAAACGGTGGACGATCTGGTCCGGGATCTGCTTTTCATCCGGGAGTTCGAACCCCAGATGATCGGTATCGGACCTTTCATCCCGCACCGCGACACCCCCTTCGGCCACGAACCGGCCGGAAGCGTCGAACGAACGCTCACCCTGCTGTCGATTCTGCGGCTGATGCGTCCCGCAGCACTGATCCCTTCGACCACCGCGCTCGCCACCCTCTCGGGCGACGGCCGGATGCGGGGTATTTTGGCCGGTGCCAACGTGGTGATGCCCAACCTTTCGCCGCCGGACGAACGGTCGAAATACAACCTCTACGACGGCAAGGCCGCCTTCGGTGCCGAAGCTGCCGAAGGATTGGCCGCTCTGGAGCGGGAACTCAACGAAATCGGCCGCCACATCTCGTGGAGCCGGGGAGATTATCAAGAATAGCTTATAAAAACACAAAGATATGTACCAAGTCGCATCCTCCAAGGCGGAGGAGTTCATCCATGACGGAGAAATCGTCGAAACGCTGGCTTACGCCCGCGAAAATCGTGCGAACCGCCCCCTGATCGAGGCGATCCTGCAAAAAGCGGCCGAAGGCAAAGGGGTCACGCACCGCGAAGCGGCCGTGCTGCTCGAGTGCGAACTCGAAGACCTGAACCAACGCATGTTCACGCTGGCCAAACAGATCAAGGAGAAAATCTACGGCAACCGTATCGTAATGTTCGCGCCGCTCTATCTGTCGAACTACTGCATCAACGGCTGCGTATATTGCCCGTATCACCAGAAAAACAAAACCATTCCGCGCCGCAAACTCACCCAGGACGAAATCCGCCGCGAGGTGATTGCCCTGCAGGATATGGGTCACAAGCGTCTGGCACTCGAAGCCGGAGAGGACCCGCGCAACAATCCGATCGAGTACATTCTCGAATCAATCAAGACCATCTACTCCGTACATCACAAGAACGGAGCGATTCGCCGCGTGAACGTGAATATCGCGGCTACGACGGTCGAGAACTACCGCAAGCTGCGCGATGCAGGCATCGGCACCTACATTCTCTTTCAGGAGACCTACAACAAAACCGCTTACGAAGCGCTCCACCCCACCGGTCCGAAGAGCGACTACGCCTACCACACCGAAGCGATGGACCGCGCGATGGAAGGCGGCATCGACGACGTAGGCATCGGTGTACTGTTCGGTCTGAACACCTACCGGTACGATTTCACGGGACTGCTCATGCACGCCGAGCACCTCGAAGCCCGCTTCGGCGTCGGTCCCCACACCATCAGCGTACCCCGCATCTGCCCGGCCGACGACATCGACACCAAGGACTTCCCGGATGCCATTTCGGACGAAATATTCCGCAAGATCGTCGCCGTGATCCGCATCGCCGTCCCTTATACGGGCATGATTATCTCGACCCGCGAATCGCAGCGCTCGCGCGAGCAGGTGCTGGAAATCGGCATTTCGCAGATCAGCGGCGGCTCGCGCACCAGCGTCGGCGGTTACGCCGGCACGACGCATGCTGAACAGGATTCCGCACAATTCGACGTGAGCGATCACCGCACGCTGGACGAAGTGGTGCGCTGGCTGCTGGAACTGGGCTACGTGCCGAGCTTCTGCACGGCCTGCTACCGCGAAGGCCGCACGGGCGACCGCTTCATGTCGCTGGCCAAGACCGGAAAGATCGCCAACTGCTGTACGCCCAACGCCCTGATGACCCTCAAGGAGTATCTCGAAGACTACGCATCGCCCGAAACCCGAACCCTGGGTGAAAAGATGATTGCGAAAGAGGTTCCGATGCTCCTCAACGAGCGTGTGCGCCGCATCACGGAGAAGAACCTCGCAGCGATCGCCGAAGGTAAACGGGATTTCCGCTTCTAAAAGTTTCGCACGATGAACGAGCAGACTCCCCGCGCTGAACGGCTGCATATCGCTTTCTACGGGCGGTGCAACAGCGGCAAGTCGTCGCTGATTAACGCCCTCACGGGCCAACAGAGCGCTGTCGTTTCCGCGACGCCGGGCACGACGACCGATCCCGTACTCAAGACGATGGAGATACACGGGCTGGGACCTTGCGTACTGATCGACACGCCGGGTTTCGACGATGAAGGCGACCTCGGCACGCTGCGCGTGCAGCAAAGCCGCAAGATGCTGGACAAAACCGACCTGGCCGTCCTTCTCCTCTCCGAAGCCATGCCGCAGAACGACGAAATAGAATGGTTCCGGCTCTTGGAAGAAAGGCATATTCCGACGGTAGTGGTACGCAGCAAGGCCGACTTGGTTGCCGGTATGCCCGATGCGGAGGCCGAAGCACTCTTCGGGCAACAGCCGCTCCGGGTCAGCGCCTCGAACAGCACGGGACTCGACGCCCTGCGCGAAGCCCTGATCCGCAACCTGCCCGAAGACTACAACCAGCCCGAAATCACGGGCAGCCTCGCCTCGGCGGGCGACGTGGTGATGCTCGTCATGCCGCAGGACATCCAGGCCCCCAAGGGACGCCTCATCCTGCCGCAAGTCCAGACGATCCGCGAGCTGCTCGATAAGAAGTGCCGCGTGGTCTGCTGTACCACCGACCAGATCGAAGGCACGCTCTCGTCGCTGGCCGCACCGCCGAAACTGATTATCACCGACTCGCAGGTTTTCTCGACTGTCTATGCGCAGAAGCCCGCCGCAAGCCTGCTGACTTCGTTCTCGGTGCTCTTCGCCCGTTACAAGGGCGACATCGACTACTTCGTGGAGAGCGCGGCAGCCATCGGGCAGCTCCGCGAAGACTCCCGCGTGCTGATCGCCGAAGCCTGCACGCACGCTCCGGTGGGCGAAGACATCGGCCGGGTCAAAATTCCGGCGATGCTCCGCAAACGGATCGGACCCGCACTGCGGGTCGATGTGGTTGCCGGCACGGACTTTCCCGCCGACCTCACGCCCTACGACCTGGTAATCCACTGCGGCGCCTGTATGTTCAACCGGCGCCACGTATTGAGCCGCGTCGCCCAGGCCCGCGCCCAGCACGTCCCGATGACCAACTACGGCGTGGCGATCGCTTACCTGCAAGGGATTCTCGACAAGATCGAATATTAACCCCAAAAACACATATCCAAAAGAGTGGGCCGTCCGACAACTGGACGGCCCACTCTTTATCAAAAACCGAAACTATTCCGGCAAATACTATTTCGCCTCCGACGGGAAATACTTCATATACTGTACGCGCTGGAACATGGCCGAAGTGTCGTTCTTGAAATTCAGACGCCCCCGGAACTCATCGAGCGAACCGAAACCCTGCCGCTCGGACCAACGGTCGATGTACTCGTTCATTTCGGCAATGACTTCGAATCCCTTCTGGTGGATCGCCGTGCAGACCTGCACTGCCTCGGCTCCGCACAAAAGCGCTTTGACCGCAGCCTCGCCATCGTGCACGCCCGTCGAAACAGAAAGGTCCAACTGCGGCAACACGGCCGAACAGATCGCCACCATACGCAGGACGTTGCGCAATTCCGTCGGCTCGCTGTAAGGCGAACTCTCTACGAAAGTCATCCGCTCGACATCCACGTCCGGCTCGAAGAAACGGTTGAAAAAGACTACGCCCCGGGCCCCGTGACCGAGCAAAGCGCTCGACAAGGCGAAGACATTGGTCAGGCGCATGGGCAGTTTCACCGAAACGGGAATCTTCACCGCACCGGCCACCCGACCGACGATCTCCGCATAGTTCAACTCCAGTTCGCGAGCCTGGGCATGAATGTCCGTAGATTGGATGAAAATATTAAGCTCCAACGCGGAAGCACCGGCATCGGCCATCGCCGTAGCGTATTCGATCCAATCGCCTTTATCGACCACGCAATTGATGCTGGCGATTACCGGAAGCTCCGTCTTCGACCGCGCCTCCTGCACCAACCGGAGAAATCCGGCCTTGTAATCCTCGCCCAGATAACGCTGCAAATAAACCTCCGCATCGCCGTAAGCCGAATCGGATACGGTGTCCAGCGCAGCCGCATGGTGCAGGATCTGCTCCTCGAATATGGATTTGAGCACTACGGCACCGGCACCGCTCGCAGCGCACTGCTCGACGCTCTTGACATTGGAGGTATAGGGAGAACTGCTGACAATGATCGGACTCGGAAGATCCAGCCCCAGGTATTTTGCTCGCATCGTTTCTATGGATTTTTATGGTTTATTTTTCGAAAAATACGTAAAATTATGATTTTGTGCAAAAAGTTACCCAATCAATTTGAAATAGCGACTCTATCGGGGTAATCCATACAGGCGGTAGATTCTTCTCAAAATACTAACAGACAGGGCTTCCCGGAATCCCAACGTTCGAACACCTGCTTTTAGCCCTACGCAGCGCGTAACATCAATGCGAATTTACCGTTTGAATACTTCAAGCCTGTAAAACAACGACTTCAACTGTTGCACTCATGGCTCGCACGGCCAGCCTACACTTGCATAAAACCGCAAAGAAAAAACAAAAAGGAGTCGCACAAACTGTGCAACTCCCTGACTTTCAAGTGGACCCAGAGGGGCATGATCCCACGACCTTCGGATTATGAGTCCGCTGCTCTAACCGACTGAGCTATGGGTCCTTTTGCATCCGGGAAAATCCGAATACGGACACAAAAATAGGAATTTCGACCGGATTCACAAAATAAAAACCCATTTTTTCATTTCGAGACGCCAGCACAAACCCGTTTCGCTCAAATCGATTCCCTGTTTTACGCCCCTGCATCGCAAGAAAAACAGCCGCACCGGAATTTTCCGCAACAACTAACCGACCCGATCGCAAGATTTTTCTTCGGAAAATTAGCTAACTGGAAAAAATTTACTACCTTTGCTCCGCTTAAGCATCTAATTACAAACAAAACAAACGAAATGAAAAAAGGTATTCATCCCGAAAATTATCGTTTAGTGGCATTCAAAGACATGTCGAATGACCACGTGTTTTTGTGCAGGTCCGCCGTTTCGACAAAAGAAACCATCGAAGTGAACGGCGAAACCTATCCCGTGTATAAGATGGAAATTTCCAACACCTCTCACCCGTTCTACACCGGTAAGATGAAGTTGGTGGATACCGCTGGTCGCGTCGATAAGTTTATGAGCCGTTACGCAAAACGCTACGATAAGAAAGCCGCCAAATAGTTCGAAGGACCGTTTGACGCTTCAAAATAAAAAAGGATTCGCCTGGGGCGAATCCTTTTTTATTCTCCTTCGGCGCCCGATTCTCACCGGTCCGCATTCGCCGGATGCCGCACACTCCGACCGTCGTCAAAAAGCGCAGGGGACATCCGCTTTATCCGTCCCGAAGCTGCCGACCGGAATCGGCAGCATACGCAAGATGGTACACGACCAATCATCCGGTCCGGCCCGAAACAGGACAAAAGAACTTTTACGGAAAAAATTTGGGGGTTTGCGGCACAAACATTACTTTTGTAATCTACTAAAATTACTGTTTTTATGGAATTCGAAGGTGTCGTATATAAAATCCTGCCCCTGACACAAGGTACGTCCGCCCGGGGAGAATGGCAGCGTCAGGACGTGGTTTTCGAGCTGCCCTCGGAATTTTCACGCAAAATCTGCGTCACGTTCTTCAACAAGCCGAGCGACGTGGCCAAACTCCGCGAAGGGGCTACCTATACGGTTTCGGTAAACGTCGAATCCCGCGAATATAACGGCCGCTGGTATACCGATGTGCGGGCATGGCGCCTGCAACCCAAAGAAACCGCTCAAAACGCCGGGATCCCGCCGATGCCCGACGCGGCCCCGCTCGAAGAGCCATCGTACAGTACTCCCGCAGCAGAAGTAGACGACCTGCCCTTTTAATTTTTCACGCACGAAGGCAGAAGCCATCCGCTCTCTAAAACAACAAAATAGCCGACCCTACAAAGGTCGGCTATTTTTCGGTCCCCGGGAGGCGACTACTTCTTCACCGGAAGAGCAGAGTTCGCTGCCTGAGTCGTCGCAGCCGCAGCTTCATCCGTTGTTGCCGGGGTCGTTTCCTCAACGAAAGGAATCACATCCTCCAACTCTACCTCGAATTTAAGAGCCGAATTAGGCAAGATATACTTACCGCGCGCCTGCCGACCATAAGCCAGTTCCGCAGGAATCCAAAGCGTTATCTTACCGCCTTTGCCGATCAGTTTCAAACCTTCGGTCCAGCCGGGAATCACCTGTCCCAATTCGAACTCGACAGCTTCGTCCTTGTCATAACCTTCCGGATCTATCTGCTTGAGGTACTCCTTCATCTCTTCGGGCTTGTTCTCGAAATAGGAGCTGTCGAAAACCTGCCCCTTATAATTGGTTCCCGTATAATAAACTTTTACCCGGTCGCGGGAGTCCGTCGGCATCAGGGTCTCATCGCCCTTCTTTTCGATCTTATAAAGTAATCCCGATTCGGTTTTCTGAACGCCGGATTTCTTCTCGATCGAAGCGATCCACTCTTCATTGGCTTTCTTGTTCTCGGCAGGACGAACCACCGAATACCAGTTCCGCAAGAATTTGACTGCTTCCTGCTCGGTCATGCGGGCTTCTTCACCGTTGCCGGTAATGTCTTTCAAACCCTGACCGAACCAAACCAACTGAATCGGAAGGTCTGCTCCCAGCATATTGTTACCCAGATCGATACCGAAAGCATACGAAATGAACCGACGCTCCTCCTCGCTCTCGAACATCGCGGGATCGGCCAACGACTCTTCGGGTGTCTTCAGCGAATCGGGAGTCATCGCGTTCTTCTTGGCAATAGCCTGAGCGCGTTCCGGACGCGTAACCATAAAGAACGTGCGCAATGTATCGAGTGCCTCTGGATGCGTCATTTTTGCCGTTCCGAGGGCACCTTCGGTCACACCTTCGGTCATCGCGTCGAAATCGAAGGGAATATCCGACATCATCCGGTTGAGTCCCGCTCCGACGTTATTACCCAAAGCGTACGACAAAGAGTCGAACTGCGACTTGCTGCCCATCGTGATCGAACCGTTGCTGCGGCTGCACGAGGCGAAAATTACGGCACCAGCTAACAGTGCCATGAAACACAATGTTCTTTTCATCTTGTTGATATAATTATGTATTAAATTGTTATTTCCGTTTCGATAACTGCACAAATATATAAAATATTTTACGGGCAGCCGATTTTATTTTTCAGCCCCCTCTTGAAAAAGAAGTCAGCGGACATCGACGAGTTCGATCTCGTAGAACAACGTCGCGTTCGGGACCACGCCCAATTTCTTGTCGCCTTCGGCCCCGTAAGCCAGGCGGGAGGGTATCCATACATTCATTCGACCGCCTTCCCCGACGAGCCGCACGCTCTGCCGCAACCCGGGCATCAGATCGCCCACGGCCGTGCGCGTGGTGTCTCCTCGTTCGTACGAAGACTCGACGACCTTTCCATCGACCGTCTTGGCCACAAAACGGATCGCCACCGTATCCCGGTCGCTTCGGGGCGTCTTGGACTCATCACCGATCTCCAGCACCTCGTACGTCAGCCCCGTATCGGTCTTGGCATAGGAGCGATTGCTCTTGCGGAAATCCTCCAGAAACTGTTCTTCATAGGCCCGAATCTGTTCGGGCTGCGAAACATTCACGTAACGCAGATAAACCGCACGGGCCTCGTCGGGCGTCATCCGGGCCGTCCGGGCATATACGTCCCGCACGGCCTGGCACACGGCTTCGACGTTGAGGGTCGAATCCATCCGCTGCAAATTATATCCCACATTCAGACCGATCACATAAGCGACCGAATCCGTTTCGTTACGCAACTCCATGCTCCCCGTTCCCCGGGAACAGGCACCCAGCAGGAACAGTCCCGCTGCGGCGATCAACCGATATTTCTTCATATACGTGTCTTTTTTTTGGAAAAGAGGAAAATCAGCACCGTACCCAATACGGCCGACGCGAACGATCCCATCAGAATGGCGATCTTGCCCCGGCTGACGATCTCGGCATCGGCAAAGGCCAGCGTATCGACGAAAATCGACATGGTGAACCCGATACCGCCCAGGCAAGCCACCGCGAAAAGCATCTTCCAGCCGGCTCCCTCGGGCATTTCGGCCAGCTTCGTCTTCACGGCGAGCCAACTGGCCAGGAAAATACCGAGCGGCTTGCCCACGAGCAATCCGAAGAAGATGCCCGTGCCGACCGCACCGGCCTGCGGCGTAACGTGGAAGATTCGGAAGTACTCCAGCGAATCGATCGAGACACCCGCATTGGCGAATGCGAAAATAGGCATAATCAAAAATGTTACGTACGGAGCCAGCAGATGTTCGAGACGGAAGCTCATCCCTACCGAATCGGTCGCCAGCGAGGACATCATCCGCAGGTAGTACCTGTGCTCCTCGTTCGGAAAATCGTCGGCCCGGCACTCGGCTTTCAGCAGCGCATCGGACAAACCGCTCATCTTCCGCGCGAAATACTCCTTGCTATAACGGGGTTTCATCGGGATGAACATGGCGATCACCACGCCCGACAGCGTGGAATGGATTCCCGAATAATAAAACAGGGCCCAGACGACGAAAGCCGGTACCAGATAGAACATAATGCGGGTTTCGCCCACTTTATTCAGGAAATAGATGCCTATGAGGATCAGGATCGCAATCGCAAGCAGCAACAGATTGACCTCCTCTCCGTAAAACAGCGCGATCACCAGGATCGCCCCCAGGTCGTCCGCCACGGCCAGGGCCGTCAGAAATATTTTGAGCGAAATGGGCACCCGATCGCTGAATATCGAAAGGATGCCGATGGCGAAAGCGATATCCGTCGCCGTAGGGATTCCCCAACCGGGCGCCGCGACGGTCCCCGCGTTGAACGAAAAATAAATCAGTGCAGGGACCACCATACCGCCCAGAGCCGCCAGTACGGGCAGAATCGCCTTCTTGACGGAAGAGAGTTGTCCGACGACGATTTCTCGTTTGATTTCGAGGCCGATCAGGAAGAAAAAAACCACCATCAGGCCGTCATTGACAAAGGTCTGAAGGGTCAGACCCCGGGGAAACATCCAGTCGATCATTCCCCCCGATCCCCGCACCACCAAAGCGATGTCGATGTTGAGCAGCCGTTGATAGCCGTCCGCCGTCAGCGGAAGATTGGCCAGCAGCATCGCAACGGCAACGCTGATGAGCAGTACCAGTCCGCCCGACCAGGGAGCCTCCAGAAAACGACGCCCCCGCAACTGAAACTGATAATGTTGCCGGACCCAGCGGTACATGGAAAAAAGCCTCATTGTCTATTCATATTTATATTCGTAATCCAAAATAAACCGTCTTCCCCGGCAGAATTCACGCCCTGTCGGAATCAACCTCTTCCTGCCGACGAAGTCCGCAAGGCCAGGCCGCACAATTTGTAGAGCACGCGGGCTCCTACGACCGCGTCGATCTTATCTTCCGGGCAGGGAACGACCTCCACCAGGTCGAACCCGGCGATGCGGCGGCCCGAATCGGCCACGCACTCCATCAGGTAAACCACCTGTTCAAAAGTGATGCCGCCCGGAACGGGAGTGCCCGTATGAGGACAATGTTCGATGGTGAGTCCGTCGATGTCGAAACTGATATAAACCACCTCGGGCAGCTCGTCCACGATGCGGCGGCAGCTTTCGGCCCAGGTCGTTCCCGCGAATCCGGCGCGAGCGAGCGAGCGCGAATCGAACATAGCGATCCGCCCGTCCGAAGCGGCCCTTTCGGCCTCGGCATCGCAATAATCCCGCACGCCGACCTGCACGAGCTTGCTCACCTGCGGCAGGTCGCGCAGTACGTTGAACATGATCGAAGCGTGCGAAAATTCGAATCCCTCGTACGCCTCACGCAGGTCGCAATGGGCATCAATATGGAGAATTCCCAGCGAACCTTCCTTCTCGGCAACGGCACGGATCAAACCGTACGGCGTCGAATGGTCGCCTCCGACCAGCCCTACGACCTTACCTTGCGAGAGCCACTGGCGGGCCTGACGGTAAATATTGTCGTTCATGGCTGCACAGCCTTCGTTGATACGGCGCAGACGGCGCTCGATACGTTCGTCGTCCGGCGCTCCGCCCTCTTCGAGATGTTCGATCACCCGTTCGGCATCGGCCCGCAGCTTGCGGGACTCCTCCTGCAGCGAATAGTCGATGTCGGCCGTAGCGATGCCTCCGAGCCAGGCTCCCGGCGCCGAAGCATCGTAAAGATCGAGCTGTGTGGAGGCTTCGATCAGGGCATCCGGCGCCAAAGCCGTTCCGGCACCGTAGGATACGGTCACGTCCCAGGGTGCGGAAACAAGCACCAGCGCAGCCTCCTCGGGCGTGAACGGCAAACCGTAATAAGCGCCGTTGTCCACCCCCACCCCGTTGGGATTGAATGTTTTCAGATCCATAGTCTTTCCTTGTAAGAATTACAAAGATAGTAAATTTTTGATTTTCCGCCATCGTTATCACCGATAAACCCCGTTTTTAACGGGGTGCCGACCGGCCGACCCGGACGACGCCCGAAGCGGGAGCCGTATGCACCGGCGCACGGTTCCCGTAAAAAGGAGCTCAAATAAATTTGGCGCCGCCCTCGCCCTGCACTATCTTTGCTCCGCAATTAACCAATTCGAATACCGTCGTGAAAATCGTCGCCGACAATGCCATACCTTTTTTGAAAGGAGTACTCGAACCTTATGCCCGGGTGGAATACCTCCCCGGGAAAACCATCGCAACGGCCGATGTCCGGGATGCCGACGCCCTGATCGTCCGTACCCGCACCCGGTGCGACGCCGCCCTACTCGAAGGATCGTCCGTCAAACTGATCGCAACGGCGACCATCGGCTTCGACCACATCGACACGGAGTATTGTCGGCGACACGGCATCGAAGTAGCGACCGCCGCAGGATGCAATGCACGGGGCGTACTGCAATACGTCGCTGCAGCACTGGTCCGCCTCTCACGAGTACAGGCCTGGGAACCTGCAGACAAAACCCTCGGAATCGTCGGTGTAGGACACGTCGGGTCGCTCGTCGAGGCCTACGCCCGGACGTGGGGATTCCGCGTCGTGGCATGCGATCCCCCCCGCGAAGAGCGCGAGCACGGCGGATTCCTGCCGCTCGAAGAGGTGGCGCGCCAGGCCGACATCCTCACCTTCCACACTCCGCTGGACGATACGACCCGGCACATGGCCGGGGCGAAGCTCTTCGAGCGAATGAAGCCCGGCAGCATCCTCATCAACACTTCGCGCGGCGAGGTGGTCGATGGGCAGGCGCTCCGCGAAAGCGGTTTGCAATACGTACTCGACGTCTGGGAACACGAACCCGACCTCGACCCGCCACTGCTGCGGAACGCATTGCTCGCCACCCCTCATATCGCCGGTTATTCCGCCCAGGGCAAGGCCAATGCAACGGCCCTGTCCGTCCGGACGATCAGCCGGTACTTCGGACTGCCGCTCGGGGAGTGGTATCCGTCAAACATCGCTCCGTCCCGTCCCCGGGCGATCTCCTGGCAGGAGCTTTGCGACACGATAGACGACCGCTTCGACATCGCCGCCGAAAGCAGACGGCTGAAAGAGAACCCCGAAAAATTCGAAACGATACGCAACGAATACCGCTACCGGGAAGAATATTTTTAACAATTTAGATGCTTTTTTCTTAACTTTGCGGCCGAAATCGACCGCACCGCCCATTATGTATCGTAAACTGATCAAACCCATCCTGTTCGCCATGAACATCGAACGCGCTCACAGCACGGTCCTGTTCCTGTTGCGCATGATCGGGAAAATCCCGGGCGGACGGGCGCTGCTGCGTGCCATCTACCGCACCGAGCACCCGTCGCTCGAACGGGAGGTATTCGGACTTCGGTTTCCCAACCCGATCGGTCTGGCGGCGGGTTTCGACCGCAACGGAGAAGCGTTCCGCGAACTTTCGGCCCTGGGCTTCGGATTCGTCGAGATCGGCACGGTCACGCCCCAGCCCCAGGCCGGCAATCCCCGCCCCCGCATCTTCCGGCTGCCCGCAGACCGGGCGATCATCAACCGTTCGGGACTCAACAACAAGGGGTTATACAAGGCCATCGCCCAGCTCCGCCACCGACACGACCGGCTTATCATCGGAGGCAACATCGGCAAAAACACGCTGACACAACCTTCGCAGGTCGCGGCCGACTACCTCAAAATGTTCCGTAACCTCTACCAGTACGTCGATTATTTTTCGATCAACGCCTGCTGCGACAATTGTGCGGACGGCAGCGTATCGCACAACAAAGCCCACCTGATGAATATTCTGCAGCCGCTCTTCGATTTTCGCCGCGGCCAGAACCAGTACCGGCCGATCCTGCTGAAAATATCGCCCGACCTGCCGGACCCGCTTATCGACGAGGTGACCGACCTGATGCTCTCTACGCCGCTGGACGGCATCGTGGCCGTGAACGGTACTTTCTCGCGCAAAGGTCTCGAAACCGATGAGGAGACGCTCGACGAAATCGGCAGCGGCCGATTGAGCGGAGCTCCCCTTACGCAGCGGGCCATCGAGGTAGTGCGCCGCATCCACCGACGTTCGCACGGAGCCTATCCGATCATCGGCGTCGGAGGCCTGATGAATGCCCGGGATGTGAAAGCCATGCTCGCCGCCGGCGCGAGCCTCGTCCAGCTATACACGGGATATATCTACGAAGGGCCCTCCCTGGTCAAGGAGATCTGCCGGGCCCTGATCGACGACGCAGCGTCCGAAGCCTCCGCTTCGCCCGCGCCGGGAAAATAATTCAATCTTACCACCATGAAAGCATCTATTCTTACGATCGGCGACGAAATCCTGATCGGGCAGATCGTGGATACCAATTCGGCGTCGATCGCCCGTCACCTGAACAATGCGGGCATCGTCGTCTGGGAGCGCACATCGGTCGGCGACCAGCGCGAGCAGATTACCGAGGCCGTAAAACGGGCCATGAACCAGAGCGACGTAGTCATCCTGACCGGCGGCCTCGGCCCCACCAAGGACGACATCACGAAAAAGACCCTCGCCGAGCTCTTCGGCTCCCGGCTCGTATGCGATCAAACCGTCGCCGACCACGTGCGGCGCATGCTCGAAGCGCGCGGAATCGAATACAACCGCCTGAACCGCGATCAGGCGCTCGTCCCGGCGTGCTGCACCGTGCTTTTCAACGCCCACGGCACGGCCCCCGGCATGTGGTTCGAACAGAACGGCAAAGTTTCGCTGCCGGGCGTCCCCTTCGAAATGGAGCACCTGATGACCGACGAGGTAATGCCTCGTCTGAAAGCCCGTTTCTCCCTGCGGCAGATCGTACACCGCACGCTGATCACGGCAGGTCTGGCCGAATCGATGCTGGCCGAAAAGATCGCTGACTGGGAAAATGCCCTGCCCCCGTACCTCCACCTGGCATATCTGCCCGCACCCGGCGTGGTGCGGCTGCGCCTGTCGGCCTACGAAGTCGAAGGCGAGAGCGTATCGCACGAAATCGACCGGCAATTCGCCGCCCTGCAACGCATCATTCCCCGCTACGTCCTCGGATTCGAGCGGGCGACCATGCAGGAGATCGTCCACAACCTGCTGACGCAGCGTCGGCAGACTCTCGCCACGGCCGAGAGCTGCACAGGCGGCAGCATCGCAGCCCGCTTCACGGCAATGCCCGGAGCCTCGGCCTATTTCCTGTGCGGAGTGGTGGCTTACAGCAACGAATCCAAAAACAACCTGTTGGGTGTCGATCCCGAAACGATCGCCAGCCGGGGCGCCGTCAGCGAGGAGGTCGCACGGCAGATGGCCGAAGGAGCACGCCGCATCACCGGAGCCGACTATGCCGTCGCAACCACCGGCATCGCAGGTCCTGCGGGCGGTACGGAACAGAAACCCGTCGGCACGGTCTGGATGGCCGTAGCCGGCCCGCACCGTACCGTAACCCTGCTCAAACAATGCGGCACCGACCGGGGACAGGTTATCGACCGGGCGAGCGCCTTCGCACTCGCGCTCCTGCGCGACGAAATCGAACGGGATGCCGCCGGAGAATAACCCGGTTTCGACACTTCCCAAAGCCCCCTGACTTCCGGAGCCTCGAAAGGTTCCGGAAGTCTTCATATCCCCGTCTCTGGAACAAGCCCCGTTCCTCCCGGAACGCATCCAACCCTTTCCGATACGCTGTCCGGCCGGACGCCCCCGAAAATCGCGAAACAAAAGCCCGATACGATCACTAGCACCGTCCGATGAAATTCAAAGGCGGATCATTGAACACACCCCGTCGAAAAGAGTTAATTCTCCGACCGTAATTACGGGCACCTCATACCGCTATATATCAAACATTCGCCTTCCAAAACCGAAATTCGAAGCTATTCCCGAACAGATTCTTCCTCCCGGTCAGCGACAAAATCACCCAGTTATTCCCACCGCCCCTCTATCCGCACGATTTTCGGAAACACGGGAACGGCCTTGAAAACGGGATCTTTCGACAAATATACTTTTTGAGAAATGATATAAACGAAATGAGAGAGCAATATACGCCTGCTCCCTTCATCTTTGCTGCAACAAAATAGCATCCGTATTCCCGACCGTCAAAAGCCCCGAACGAAAGTCCTCCCGGCAAACAGATTTCGAGGCCGATCGAACGACACCGGAAAGCCGATCGATACGGACCGGCGCACACCGCCCCGAAATGATCCGAGCACATGATATACATCGGTTATTCCCGAAAAGAAAAACCGACAAGTCTAACCATCAAAAAACAAAACCCATGAAAAGATTCTTACATTTGCTCACAGGGATTTGCACCCTCGCCCTGGCTCTTCAGGCCTGTACCAAGTCTCCGGCCGAAAACCCGGGAAGAACGGACGATCCCGGAAACGACGAACAAAACAGCAAGGTAACCCTTACTCTCTCGACGCCCCGCACCCGCACGACGCTCGTCAGCGAAACCTACGTCCACTGGAGCGAAGAGGATATTGTACAAATCAACGGCACGAATTTGCCCGTAATCCCCGATCCGAATGATCCGACACGCGCAACGATCTCCAATGTGGACACCGCCGAAGAGTACGTGGCTCTCTACTCTCCGGACAACGGCGGATATATCCCGGAGCGAGAGGTCGTCGAAGCCTACTTCCGCCCCGAAGTGCCCCATACTCCCGACTCGTTTTACACGACAGGAGGCAATCCGATGGTGGCATACAGCACATCCACCTCGCTGGAATTCAAAAATATCGGCGGATTACTCCGCATAGGAGTGACCGGCGATGCGTCGATCGCGTCGGTTATGCTGTCGGGCAATGCGGGAGAACCCATTGCCGGACACTTCGAAATCTCGAAAAGCGATCTGGCTTCCGGCAGCCTCGATTTCGCTCCCGGCGAAGGTTCCGCACAATTCGTCAGCACCTCCGTCACGATGACCTGCACGGAGAATGTACGACTCGATGCGAACTCTCCGACCTATTTCTACTTCGCGCTGCCGGCAGCCGAATACACGGAAGGATTCACCGTAACGCTTACCGACAGCGAAGGCAACACCTGCCTCCGGCAAACGCATAACTCCGTCTCGATCGAGCGTGCGACCCTCAAGTCGATGGAACCGATTGCGTTCGAAAAGGACAAAGCGCTTACGGTCACTTTAGGAGAAATCGCGGCGAACTCCGTTACCTGGAATATCGAAGGTAATCCCTCGACCGACCTGCGGACCCTGCTCGTCACCAAAGCGATGTGGGATCATTTCATCGCACAGGAATATTACCTCGACAATCCGCAAAAACTCACGTCCGAAATCCTCGCGGCCTATTCCGCCACCATTCCGACCGACGACAACGGCCGTTACGAAGAGACTGCAACCCAGGCAAGAGCCGTAAACTCGATGCAGCCCGTACAGGAAGACAACGACTACCTCGTCTTGGCCGCCTATTTCTCCGGCACCCAATCCGTCGGCGTAATCCCCGCCCCGGTTCCCGTTCACACTCCGGCCGCCACAGGCCCGGCTCCCGAAGTGAATGTCACCGTCTCTTCGGCCGGCAGCACTACGATCGATGTACTTACCACCACCAGCAACGCATCCGGCATCCTTACCGCACTCTTCTTCAAAAGCGATTACGACAATGTATTCAGCCGGGAGGGAATAGACGAAGAGTTGATCGCAAAGTACGGCAATGCATGGACGGCAGAGCAGGTAGAGCAGGCCAACAACGGAGGATATACACTCCAATACATTTCGCTTCCGCCGGAAACGGAATTCGTTATGCTAATTTCGGTCTCCAGCGCAGCAGGCAAAGCTACGCTCAAGAAAGAAATAATTGCGACCGAACCGTACGTCGATCCTTCTGCCGAATGGATCACCGTTTCCTCCGAAGCCACGTTCGTTTGCGGCTTCTTCTTCAACCAAAGCATCCCCTCCTTGTCGAACGTGATCAATATTACGAACCTTAAAGTCGAAAAACTCGCCGATCGCGACCTCTTCCGTCTGACCGACGCCTTCTCCGTCTCCCGGATCCCCGAACTTGCGGCCAGCGGCATATACAGCGATCTGTCCGGCAGTCCGTATTATTTCTATATGGATGCGACCGACCCGAACAATGTAAAAGTCGTCAATGAAGTGTGCCAACTCGGCATCGTTCACAACGAATACGGAGCAATGAGCGTCGGCAACGACTTCAACATCCAAGGCGGCGAAGAGTACCAGCACGGTACGTACAACCGAGCGGAAGGCACGATCCGAATCGGCGTGCTCATTTGCTATGCCGACAGCCAACAACTCTTCGTCACGCCATTCAACAGTACGCTATATCTGAATCCCGAAACGCCCGGAAACAGTGTTTCGACCGAAAATTTCAAGAAAGACCCTGTCGCAATTCCCTGGTAAGTCAGGACCCCCGAAAACAGAGACACCGGCCCTTTTTCAGGCCGGTGTTTTGTTATTTGGCCAAAAGATTGTATATTTGCACTCCCCGAAATGGGATTACAATTAAATTTTAACCAAAATGAAAGTTTGCGAAATTACAGGCAAGGTAGCGGTGATCGGCAACAATGTTTCCCACTCGCACCACAAGACCAAACGCAAGTTCAGCCCCAATCTGAAGAACAAGCGCTTCTGGTCTGAAGAGGAAGGCCGCTGGATCACCCTCAAGGTATCTGCCGCCGGAATCAAAACAATCAACAAGAAGGGCCTCGCAGTAGCGCTCCGCGAAGCTGCCGCACCCAAAAAGGTTTACTAAAACTCAAGTGACAAATGGCAAAGAAAGGCAACAGAGTGCAGGTGATTCTCGAATGCACGGAACAGAAAGCTAGCGGTGTTCCGGGAATGTCCCGCTACATCACGACCAAGAACAAGAAAAACACCCCCGACCGTCTGGAGCGCAAGAAATACAACCCGTTCCTGAAGAAGGTGACCATTCATCGTGAAATCAAATAATTTTAGTGCTATATGGCAAAGAAAGTAGTCGCAACGCTGAAAACCGGTACGGGCAAACAGTTCACCAAATGTATCAAAATGGTGAAATCCGACAAAACCGGTGCATACATCTTCAAAGAGGGCATCATCGCCAACGACCAGGTGAAAGACTTTTTCGCCGAGAAGAAATAAATGCAATGCATTAGGCGAAACGAATGTTTTCGGATCGCAAGGCCGGAAAGAATCATCCGCCGGACCGGATTCGGAAAACAACCTAAAAATTCGATTCCGCTTAATACAAAGGGCATCCTCAACGGATGCCCTTTGTATTTTCACCGACCCGCAACCCGGCAGAACAGCACCGATCATCGAGGAATCATTCGTACCTTCGTTCCTCTTGCGGTTCTTCGCCTCGACAAAACGGGAATAAATTCGCTTTGCACCACCCGATTTATCCGTATCTCTAACTTTGCCTAAATACTCCAACGCGGCAACGCTCAAAAAAATTTGGCTCCGCCGGCTGGTTGTACTATCTTTGCAGAAGACAGGAAGCGATTCGGCAATCTTTGCGTGCAAGCCCACACGATTGCTTTTATCTTTCACTATCTTTGACGTAGTCTTAAAATGTTCTCGGAAAACTGGCAACAAGTTCCCGTTTTCTCTGGGCTTTTCGTATTTTTGCAACATTACTAATATAACAATATTTTATGGGATTCTTCGATCTTTTCAAGAAAAAACAGAATACACAGCCGACGACTCCGGCGGAACGATCTCAACCGACTTCTCCGGAAAACCACCGGCCGGCTGCGGTCGAAAATACGACGAAGCAGGAAAATACCTCTCCCCAGCCGGCTGCCCGAACCGCTGACCGGGAGCAGGCGGAACTCAACTCCGGTCTGGAGAAGACCAAAACGGGCCTCTTCTCGAAACTGGCGCGGGCCGTTGCCGGTCGATCGACCATCGATACACAGGTGCTCGACGATCTGGAGGAGGTGCTCATCACCTCCGACGTAGGCGTGGAAACCACCGTGAAGATCATCGAACGCATCGAAGCCCGCGTCGCACGGGACAAGTATATGAACACCTCGGAGTTGCAATCGATCCTGCGCGACGAGATCGCCCAACTGATGGAGGAGTCGCACCGCTCGACCGAAAACTTCGGACTCGACGTCGAGGAAGGCGTCCCCTACGTCATCATGGTCGTCGGCGTGAACGGCGCCGGCAAGACCACGACGATCGGCAAACTCGCGGCCCAGCTCACCCGGGCCGGCCTCAACGTCTATATCGGCGCTGCGGATACGTTCCGTGCGGCCGCCATCGACCAGTTGGCCGTATGGGCCGAACGGGCCGGCGCCACGATGATCCGTCAGGAGATGGGCTCCGATCCGGCGTCGGTGGCCTTCGACACCTTGAAATCGGCCGTGGCGAACAAGGCCGACGTCGTACTGATCGACACGGCGGGCCGCCTGCACAACAAGGTCGGCCTGATGAACGAGCTGACCAAGATCCGCAACGTGATGGGCAAGGTTATCCCCAACGCCCCGCAGGAGGTGATGCTGGTGCTGGACGGTTCGACCGGACAGAACGCCTTCGAACAGGCCCGGCAATTCACCCAGGCCACGCAGGTCACGTCGCTCACCATCACCAAGCTCGACGGCACGGCCAAGGGCGGCGTGGTGATCGGCATCAGCGACCAGTTCCGCATTCCCGTCCGCTACATCGGCATCGGCGAAGGCATCGACCAGCTCAAGATGTTCGACCGCAAGGAGTTCGTGAACGCCCTTTTCGGCAGCGAAGCAAAATAAAATCTCCCGTGAATGAAGAAAATTAACGTCATCACCCTCGGGTGCTCGAAAAACACGGTCGATTCGGAGCACCTGATGGCCCAGCTCGCAGCCGCAGGCTATACGGTCACGCACGACAGCGACCGCACCGATGCCAAAGTCGTGGTCATCAACACCTGCGGCTTCATCGGCGACGCCAAACAGGAGTCGATCGACATGATCCTCCGGGCCGCCGCCGCCAAACAGACGGGTAAAATCGAACGGCTGTTCGTCGTGGGCTGCCTGAGCGAGCGTTATGCGGAGGAGCTGCGTGCCGAGCTGCCCGAGGTCGATGAGTTCTTCGGCGTGAAGGATTGGGACGACATCGTTCGGGCGCTGGAGGCGACTCCCCGGCCAGCGCTTGCGACCGAACGCCGGCTCACCACCCCGAAACATTACGCTTACCTGAAAATTTCCGAAGGCTGCAACTGGAAGTGCGGTTATTGCGCCATTCCCCTGATTCGGGGGCCCCACGCTTCGGTGCCGATGGAAACCCTGCTGGAAGAGGCCCGGAAGCTGGCCGCAGGCGGTGTGCGCGAACTGATCGTAATCGCACAGGACACGACCTACTACGGCCTGGACCTTTACGGCAAACGACGCCTGGCCGAACTGCTCGAAGCCTTGTGCCGCATCGACGGCATCCGCTGGATCCGGCTCCACTACGCCTACCCCACGGCTTTCCCCGACGAGGTGATCGAAGTGATGGCCCGCGAACCCAAAATCTGCAAATACCTCGACATTCCCTTCCAGCATATCTCCGACGACCAGCTCGCGGCCATGCACCGACGCCATACCAAGGCCCAGGCTTACGAGCTGATCGACAAACTGAGGCAGGCCATTCCCGATCTCGCGCTGCGCACGACCCTGCTGGTCGGCTATCCGGGCGAAACCGAAGCCGACTTCGAAGAGCTTCTGGAATTCGTGCGCACGGTACGATTCGAACGGCTGGGCGTATTCCCCTATTCCGAAGAGGAGGGGACCTATTCGGCCCGGAATCTGCCGGACGATGTTCCGGAGGAGGTCAAACAAAGTCGTGTAGAACGAGTAATGGCGCTTCAGAATGAGATCTCGCTCGAAAACAACCGGGCACGTATCGGTCAGTTGGAGCGGGTCATCATCGACTCCCGGCAGGGGGATTTCTACGTAGGACGGTCGCAATACGACTCGCCCGAAGTGGATCAGGAGATCCTGATTCCGGCCGCAGGCCGCAGACTGATCCGCGGTTGCTTCTATCAGGTGCGGATCACCGCAGCGGAAGACTACGACCTCTACGGCGAACTCGAAACGAAATAAAAGACAATCGATCACATCTTTCAATGTAGCGTTATCCGACAGCCGCAGTATCGAATCCGACAGTCGCTAACTCACGACCTCCGGTCGTGTCCGCAATTCACCCCTAATTCCCTTCCCGGGAGGGAATTGGGCCGCTACGCTTCCCATAACGGGGGACACGAAAGGATATGATCATGAAATAAAATTTTGTCGTTTGACGTTTTTTATATACCTTTGGGAAGGCGGAAAATATTTCCGGCGACAGATAAATGGCAGAGAAAAAGGTCATAAGCGATTTCGAGGCGCAGATTCGGCAGCTCATTGCCGACCATCGTCGGCTTACGGCCCTTTGCAAGGAAACAGCGGCGGAGCGCGACGTCCTGCGTAAAGAAAACCGCGATTTGCAAATGCAGGTAAAAGAGCTCGGCAAGGAGCTCGCCCGCGTACAGCTCAGCCAGGGACTCGCAGGAAATGCACCCGACCAAAGCAAAGCGATCGCACGCGTCAACCGTTTAATGCGGGAGGTGGACAAGTGCATCACCCTACTCAACAAACCCGACCGAATCGGCGAAGAGCTGTCGGGCAAGTAGGCAAGACATACGATAACGACCGAAGATATTTCATTTAACGGGAAGCAAGCGACATGGCCCAGCAACAGGCAATAAAGCTCAAAATAGCCGGTAAAAGTTATTCGTTTACGCTCAAGCACGAAGCGAACGAAGAACAGTCACTGGCGGAGAAAGAGGAGCTCTACCGCCTGGCCGAACGCGAGGTGAACGCCTATGTCACCCGGTTCGAAAAGGCCAAATACGAAGGATTCTCGACACAGGACTGCCTGGCGATGGCCGCATTGCAGTTGGCGATTTCGAGCGTTTCGCTGGCCCGTAGCCGCGAAGTGGGCAGCGAAGATCTCCGCAGGCTGGAAGCGCTGCGCGACGAGATCGACGAATACCTGAACCGAATCGAAACCGAAAAGAAATAACAGGGAAGGATACGAGGGGGACCGTATAGAAAAGTCCGCAAGTATCATCGTTCTTTACCATACGTTTAAGAAAAATCTACCCGCATAGATTCCTTAAAGCTTTGCGAAACTGAACAATTTTTACATTGGGGCAACTCACCACTTTCAAAATCAGGCTTCAACCCCTCGGGGTGCAGGCTGCGGCCTGCCGGTAGAAGGTTGCGATTTTCGGGAGCCCCCACACTTGACTGATCTTGCAGATTCGTCAAACAAGTTAAGGAATACTATGCGGTTTTTTTATGTACAAACCCTAATAACTAACAAATAATAACTCTCTAAAACAATGATGACAATCGTACTATCGAGCGTCCTGTCCGCCGTAGTCTGCCTGGGTATTTACATCCTGGTAACCAAATACGTTACCAAGAAGTCCATCAAGGCACTGCGTGAAGCCGCCCGGAAAGAGGCGGAAGCGGAAGGCGAAATGATAAAGAAAGAGAAGATTCTCCAGGCCAAGGAGAAGTTCATCCAGCTCAAGAGCGAGCACGACCGCCAGGTCAACGAACGCAATCAGAAGATCGCCCAAAGCGAACAGCGGGCCAAGCAGATCGAAAACAACCTGCAAAACCAACAGCGCGAACTGGAAGGCAAGGTCAAGGAGAACGCCCGCCTCAAAGAGCAGATGGAAGCGCAGCTTCAGGTGCTCGAACACAAGAAGGAGGAGATCGACCGTCTGATGCACGAGCAGAACACGCGCCTCGAGCAGATTTCGGGCCTGAGCTCCGAAGATGCCAAGAGCATCCTGATCGAAAATATGAAAGCGGAAGCCAAAGCCGACGCTGCAGCCTACATCAACGAAACGATCGAGGAGGCCAAAATGACCGCCACGAAGGAGGCCAAGCGAATCATCGTGGCTTCGATCCAGCGTGTGGCGACCGAAACGGCCATCGAAAACGCCGTTACGGTGTTCAACATCGAAAGCGACGAAGTCAAAGGCCGCATCATCGGCCGCGAAGGTCGTAACATCCGGGCGCTGGAAGCTGCCACAGGCATCGAAATCATCGTGGACGACACGCCCGAAGCGATCATCCTGAGCGGGTTCGATCCCGTGCGCCGCGAAATCGCCCGCCTGGCCCTGCACCAGCTCGTAACCGACGGACGTATCCACCCGGCCCGAATCGAGGAGGTGGTCGCCAAGGTACAGAAGCAGATCGAAGAGGAGATCGTCGAAGTCGGCAAACGTACCGCGATCGACCTGGGTATTCACGGCCTGCATCCGGAGCTGATCCGTATGATCGGCAAGATGAAATACCGCTCCTCCTACGGACAGAACCTATTGCAGCACGCCCGCGAAACGGCCAACCTGGCCGGCATCATGGCTGCCGAGCTGGGGCTCAACCCCAAAACGGCCCGCCGCGCCGGTCTGTTGCACGACATCGGCAAGGTGCCCGACGACGAACCCGAATTGCCGCACGCAATTATCGGTATGAAACTCGCCGAGAAATACAAGGAGAAGCCCGAGGTTTGCAACGCGATCGGCGCCCACCACGACGAAATCGAGATGTCGTCGCTTATCGCCCCGATCATCCAGGTCTGCGATGCCATTTCGGGAGCCCGTCCGGGAGCCCGTCGTGAGGTGGTCGAGAGCTATATCAAGCGTCTGAAGGAGATGGAGGACATCGCGCTCTCCTACCCCGGCGTAGTGAAGACCTATACGATCCAGGCAGGCCGCGAGCTGCGTGTAATCGTCGGTGCGGAGAAGCTCTCCGACATGGAGTCCGAAAGCCTGTCGCACGACATCGCCAAGAAGATCCAGGACGAAATGACCTACCCGGGGCAGGTAAAAATCACCGTCATCCGCGAAACCCGATCCGTGGCATACGCAAAATAGGATATTTATCCAGATACCACCATCCGGTTTCTACAACCAAAGTCCCTTTCCCCTACCATGGAAGGGACTTTTTTTACGAAACACATGAATAAAGAGTTGCAAGCCTACGTCGAACAGGCGATCCTCCCCCGTTACGAACATTTCGACCGTGCCCACGGACCCGAACACGCCCGGACAGTCATCGAACAGAGTCTGGCACTGGCCCGGCATTACCAGGTCGATCGGCAGATGGTTTACGCAATTGCGGCCTACCACGACGTGGGACTGGAGAAAGGACGGGAGATGCACCATATCCATTCGGGGGAAATCCTCGCTGCGGATACAAAACTGCGGCAGTGGTTCTCGCCGCAGCAGATCGCCGTCATGCGTGAGGCGGTGGAAGACCACCGCGCCTCGTCGGACCACGAACCCCGCACGATTTACGGACGCATCGTTGCCGAAGCCGACCGTTGTATCGACCCGCCGACCATCGTCCGCCGCACGATACAATACGGGCTGGCGAACTATCCGGAGCTGGACCGCGAGGATCAATATCGCCGCTGTGTCGATCACCTGACACATAAATACGCGGAAGGAGGCTATCTCCGACTCTGGATCCCGGAATCGGACAATGCCCTGCGCCTCGCACGACTGCGCGAGCTGATCCGCAACCGCCAAGAGCTCCGGCGGCTTTTCGACGAAATATTCGACCGGGAGATGGCTGCGAACGGCTGAAAAACCGGACCCTATTTACCGATGCCTTTCACGGCCTTATAAAATCGGAATTGCTTCTCAGTATAACCCGTTACCGGCTCCGACCGGACGCGCAGATCTGATGTCGGATGCAAAAATCACGGATACGACAAAAAAGGGGCGGCTCTTTTGCAGAGCCGCCCCGAATCATCCGATCGGACGGAAACTATTTTTGCTGAATGAACGGAAGTTTCACGACCTCGGCCTTCATCAGCTTCTCGCGGATCACGATGGCGATCTGCGTGCCGACCTTGGCGAACTCCTTCTTCACGTAACCCATACCAATCCCCTGTTTCAGACAGGGCGACATCGTACCCGAAGTCACCTGGCCGATGATATCGCCCTCAGGAGAGGCGATCTGGTAACCATGACGCGGAATACCGCGATCGATCATCTTGAAACCGACCAGTTTGCGGGTCAGACCGCCGGCCTTCTGCTCTTCCATCAGTTTGCGGTCGATGAACTCCTTGCCATCGACGAACTTGGTCAGCCAGTTCAGGCCCGCCTCGATAGGCGAAGTCGTATCGTCGATATCATTACCGTAGAGGCAGAAACCCATCTCCAGACGCAACGTGTCGCGGGCACCGAGGCCGATATTTTTCAGCCCCTCCTTCGAACCCTCCTGCCAGAGAGCCTTCCAGAGTTTCTCGCCGTCTTCGTTGGCCACATAGATCTCGCAGCCGCCCGCACCGGTGTATCCCGTAATCGAAAGAATCGCATCCACACCGGCAACCTTCAGCTTCTTGAACGTATAGTATTCCATATCCTCAACCGGCTCGGTGCACAACTTCTGCACGATCTTCATCGCATTGGGACCCTGGATCGCCAGTTGGCAGATCTCGTCCGAAGCGTTGTAGAGCTGCTTGCCATGACCGGCCTCCAAGCCGAATTTCTTGCCCTCTTCGACGATATGGTTCCAATCCTTGTCGATATTAGCCGCATTGATTACGAGCAGATAAGTTTCGGCATCGATCCGGTAAACCAGCAGGTCGTCCACGATACCTCCCTTGCCGTTGGGCATGGTGGTATATTGCACCTTCCCGTCGTAAAGCGCCGCAACATCGTTGGTCGTGATATGCTGCAGGAACGCTTCGGCCTTGGGACCTTTTACCCAGACCTCGCCCATGTGACTCACGTCGAATACACCCGCGTTGTTGCGCACGGCCAGGTGCTCTTCGTTGATGCCCGTAAATTCGATCGGCATGTTGTAACCTGCGAACTCGGCCATCTTAGCGCCGTTCGCAATGTGATGTTTGGTAAAAACCGTTGTTTTCATTGTCTGTTATCGATTTAATTATCAGTTATTTGATTATCAGTCTTATTCGCGGCGCTTCACGCCCATCCGGGGACAGCGGTGAAACTCCTTCGTGCGGTCGAACAGGTAGCGGTAGGTCGTATGCATCTTGTGCTTGGTGGCGCATACGTAACTCTCCACCATGCGCATCATCACCGGATTGAAATCGCCGATCCACGCAAGTTCCAATGATTTGTAGGGCAACTTCGGCACCTCCTTCTCGAAGGCACGAATGATTCCCGCCTCGATGCCCTTGCCGTGGAACTCGGGGGTGACTCCGAAAATCAGGCCGAAGATCCGGTCGGCCTTATGCGCCACCTTGAGCGCCCACATCAGACGCAACTTGTTCCACCAGCCGAACTTGCCGTTGAAGGAACCGATCACCCGGTTCAAATCGGGCACCATGATGAAAAAGCCGATGGGTTCGTCGTTATAGTAAGCGAAATAGATCAACCGTTCATCGATAATCGGACGCAGCGTATTCATAATGCGGAACGCCTGTTCGCGGTCCATCGCCTTCACGCCCGAAAACAGCGCCCACGCCTTGTTATAAACCAGCCGGAAATCCTCGGCCACCTGCTCGAGATTCTTTTTCGAGATATGCTTGAAACAGTAACCAGGACTCTCCTCCAGACGCTTCACACGCTCGTAAACCGAATCGCTCAACTGCCCCACCTCCAACCGACGCAGATAGGTATGCTGGTTGAAGTAGTTCTGGAATCCGTAATTTTCGAACAACTCTTTATAATAAGGCGGATTGTACGTGTTCTCATAGAGGGGCTGAAATTCGTACCCGCTGACCAACAGCCCCCACCAGGAATCCCGGGGACCGAAATTGATCGGACCGTCCATCGCCTCCATACCCCGGCTGGAAAGCCACATGCGGGCTGCATCGAAAAGCTGATCGGCCAGCTCCTGGTCGTTGATAGCCTCGAAAAAGCCGCACCCTCCCGTCGGCTGCTCCTCCAGGAAAGCATGTTCCCGGTCGTAAAAAGCGGCGATACGTCCCACCACTTCTCCTTTTTTATCGCGTGCGATCCAGCGAATGGCTTCGCCATCGGAGAACATCTCGTTTTTCTTCGGATCGAAAACAGCCTGGATCGAAGGATCGAGGGGACATACCCAGTTACGATTCCCCTTATAGATTTTCCGAGGCAGATCGAGGAACTCCCGCTCCGTACGGGCATCGACGACCTCCTGCAAAATGTACTTGTCTGAACTCATTGCCTTATAAAAAAGGTTTAATCCCAACAAAGATAACGATATTTTTCCAAAATCCCCGTTCACAGGCCCCAATCCGTGCGAAAACTTTTTCCATATAGTATATACGGGAGAGTCCGGGCTCGAAAAAACCGTTCAATTTCAGTTTTTCAAACAAACAAAATCGCTTTGTACGAAAAAGTAATCTTTTCGTGCAAAATAAATTACAATCTATAAGAATAAATATTATCTTTGCATCAACATTAAACCACAACTTAATTTCAATATATTATGAATGTTAACAATTTAATGGCAGAATTGGAGCGTAAGCACCCGGGTGAAAATGAATACCTGCAGGCCGTACGCGAAGTACTCGAGTCCATCGAGGAAGTTTACAACCAACATCCTGAGTTCGAGAAAGCCAAGATCGTTGAGCGCCTCGTAGAGCCGGATCGTATCTTCACCTTCCGCGTAACGTGGGTGGACGACAAAGGCGAAGTTCAGACCAACCTGGGCTACCGCGTTCAGTTCAACAGCGCGATCGGTCCCTACAAAGGCGGTCTGCGTTTCCACAAGGCCGTGAACCCTTCGATGCTGAAGTTCCTCGGTTTCGAGCAGACTTTCAAGAACGCCCTGACGACCCTTCCGATGGGTGGTGCAAAGGGTGGTTCGGACTTCGATCCGACCGGCAAGTCGAACGCTGAAATCATGCGTTTCTGCCAGGCTTTCATGCTTGAATTGTGGCACAATATCGGTGTCGATACCGACGTTCCCGCCGGCGACGTAGGCGTAGGCGGCCGTGAGATCGGCTTCCTGAACGGTATGTATCAGAAACTGGCTCGCAAGTACCACACCGGCGTTCTTACCGGCAAGGGCGAAACTTGGGGCGGTTCCATCCTCCGTCCGGAGGCTACCGGTTTCGGCGCACTCTATTTCGTACAGCACATGCTGCATCTGGCCGGCAAGAAACTGGAAGGCGCAAAGATCGCCATCTCGGGCTTCGGTAACGTGGCTTGGGGTGCATCGAAGAAGGCTACCGAACTGGGCGCCAAAGTGATCGCAATCTCCGGTCCCGACGGTGTAGTAACGATCCCCAACGGTATGAACGAGGAGATGATCGACTACATGCTCGAGCTCCGCGCTTCGAACCGCAATATCGTGGCTCCGTTCGCAGAGAAATTCGCAGGTACGACCTTCACTCCGGGCAAGAAGGCTTGGAGCGTGAAGTGCGACATCGCACTTCCCTGCGCATTCCAGAACGAGCTGAACGGCGACGATGCTGCCGAACTGCTGAAGAACGGCACTTGGTGCTGCGCCGAGGTTTCGAACATGGGTTGTACGCCGGAAGCTATCCACGCATTCCAGAAGGCAGGCATTCTGTTCGCACCGGGCAAGGCAGTCAATGCCGGCGGTGTAGCTACTTCGGGTCTTGAAATGACGCAGAACTGCATGCACATCTCCTGGTCGGGCAAAGAGGTGGACGAGAAACTCCACTTCATCATGGCAAGCATCCACGACGCTTGCGTGAAGTTCGGCAAGCAGAAGGACGGTCACATCGACTACGTGAAGGGCGCCAACATCGCAGGCTTCATGAAAGTCGCTCAGGCAATGCTCGAGCAGGGTGTATTGTAATCCTGTTCCTCTCATGCGAAAAGAGGTGCGGCCTTCGGTCGCACCTCTTTCATTTTATCCGTTTCGAAGAATCGCGGTTCCGGACCCGCACGAGTTAGAAGGCGATATTCGCCGACAGGCCCAAGGTCAGCGTATTAAGGTGCTGACGACTCCCGCAAGCCATCGGAGGTTGCAGATAGTAAGTAGTCTGAAATCGAAGATCGAGGTTGTAATTGGCCCGAAACGTCATAGAGGTACCGACTCCGAAAACGGGTCCTCCATGGCCTCCCAGCGTATATCCGTCCAAGGAAAAAGATTCATAATACTGATATCCGGCCAAAACCTTGCCACCGGTCCGCCAACGCGCGGTAATCGGATATGAAAAATAGGCCCCGGCACTTGCGGACCAACTGTCCAGACGGTCCGTCGATTCGGCGATACTCAGTGTAACCGGCACACTCGATACGGCCGTACGTCCTCCGAACCCGACATAAGGATTCATAAACCAGGCTCCCTCGATTCCCAGGTTCACGCCTGCATTGAATTCGGCCACGACCCCCGAAACAGGGCGGTACCGCCCCATCACCACCTCCGTACTTACCTCCATACCGAAGAACGAAGGTCGGCAATAACGGTCGTAAAAAAAATCCTGCTCGAATTCCGTCAAGCCCTTGTCCTTGAAGATCAAATCGGCGAACAGATACCCCAGTTCTACGGAGAGAATGCCGATCCCCGCACCTACCAGCACGTCGCTGAGCCAATGCTTGTTGTTCAACATACGCGAAACACCCGTCACCGTAGCCATCGAATAACCGGCGATACTGTACCAGGGACTGCGGCCCCCGTACTCCTTATGAAGCATCGTAGCCGCCATAAAAGCCGTAGCCGTATGCCCCGACGGGAACGACTTGTTGTTCGATCCGTCGGGACGGGGCATACGGCAAGTATATTTCAGAGAATTGACCGCTCCGGCCATCAGAGCGACGGAAAAGGCATCCGACACCAGCATCCGGCCCCACGAACTGCGCCCCCGGACTCCTCCGATTTTCAGCCCCAGCATCAACGCTGCGGGAGCGTATTGCAGATAATCGTCGTAACGAAATCGGAAGGAGGGCACATAATCGTTTCTCAAATGACGAAATCCATGATCCCGCTCCTGCACGACGAGTCCCGCAACGACGAGAGGAACACCGATATAGGTTATCCGGTAGGCACGCGAAGAGGTTATCCGCTCCATATCCCGGATAAACGGGCTGCGGCGGAGGGGGGGTAATCGGACTCAATGTATCGACCTGGGCGAAAGCGCCGATCGACACCCCCAGCAGAAGGCACAGCAACAGCAATTTCTTCATTTACCAAATACAAGATTCCGACCGCATCGGAAAAACCTGTTCTCACCGCTTACCGACAGCCGGGACGGGGACGGATGCGGCGGCGGATACTCCGCACGACATCGCCCAGAATAGCGATCAGAGAGGTATAGCCGATCACTTCGAGCCATTGTACCCACGTGAGCGGCGTAGTACGGAACACCGGACCTCCGAATTCCACGATCAATACCTGTCCGACGGCGATCAACAGCAGCACCAAGAAGAACGTACGGCTTCCCCGCAGATCGTGCAGCACCGAATGGCACGCTTCGAAGCCTTTGGCGTTGAACATATTCCAGAACTGCAGAAAGACGAATACAGAGAAGAAAACGGTCAGTTGTTCGAGACTGAGCTCGCCGGTCGTAGCACGCCAGTAGAACAGCATACCGAGCAATACGCCGACGAAAATCGTTCCGCAGGTAAAGATCGTCCGGGCCATGGCCGGTGTGATGATAAACTCGTCTTTGGGACGCGGCGGTTCGTTCATCACCGCCGGATTGGGCGGCAGGGAAGCCATCGCCAGCGCAGCGAAAGTGTCCATGATGATATTGACCCACAGAATCTGCACTACCGTAAGCGGCATCTCGGTCCCGAAAATCGAACCTACGAAAACCACGATGATCGCCGCGAAATTGATCGTCAGTTGAAACAGTACGAAACGTTGGATATTGCGGTAGAGCGAACGCCCCCACATCACGGCCGATGCGATCGACGTAAACGAATCGTCGAGCAGCGTGATGTCGCTGGCATCCTTCGCCACCGACGTACCCGATCCCATCGAGAGTCCCACGTTAGCGAAATTCAGCGCCGGTGCATCGTTCGTACCGTCACCCGTTACAGCCACGATTTCGCCCTTGCGCTGCAAAAGACGCACGAGCCGCTGCTTGTCGAGCGGTCGCGCCCGGGACATAATCTTCAGAGCCTGCACCCGCTCGAGCAGCTCCTCGTCGCTCATCGCCGCGAACTCCACGCCCGTCATTTCGTTCCGTGAGGAGTCGGTTTCATCGTGCCATAAACCGATGCGGCGTGCGATCTCACGGGCCGTGGCCGGAGTATCGCCCGTGACGATCTTAATGTCGATTCCGGCCTTCATACAACGGGCTACGGCAGCCGGCACATCTTCCCGCACCGGATCGGCGATCGCCGCCACGGCCACGAACAGCATCTGCGGATCCCGCAGCGCGTCTTCGCATCGTTCGGCCGTCGTTTCGGCATACGCCACCGCCAGCGTACGCATCGCACGTCCCTGAAACAGCAGCAACTGTTCGTTCACCTGGGCGTCCTTGCCATCCGGCATACACATCGCCCGTACGATTTCGGGAGCACCCTTCACGCAAATCAAACGCTTTCCAGTGGTTTTGCTCTGTATAATCGTCGCCATATATTTGCGTTCGGTGGTGAACGTCATACGATCGACGATCGGAGCCTCCTCGCGCAAAGCCGCATAGTCGAATCCCTCTTCCCGCAAGCGGATCAACAGGGCTCCTTCGGTCGGATTGCCGATGACATTTGCGTCGGCATCGAGAAAAGCGGTCGAATTGACGGCGATGATCTCGGCCAGCAACCGTTCGTCGATGGACGCATAATGGATGATCTCCTCGACCCGCATCCGGTTCTGGGTAAGCGTACCGGTCTTATCGGTACAAATCACCGTAACGGCCCCCATCGTTTCGCAGGCGTGCATCTTGCGCACCAGGTTATTCGTCTTCAACATCCGACGCATCGACAACGCCAGCGAGAGCGTGATACTCATCGGCAGCCCCTCAGGAACAGCCATCACGATCAAAGCCACCGAAACCATAAAAATACGCAGCAGCTCCTTGGAAGTCTGGACCCAATCGCCCGTCGAAAGCTCGCCGCCCAGGTATGCCTTGGCGAGCATCGCTACGAAGATCGCAATCGACACTGCAATACCGATCTTACCGATCATCCTCGAAAGACGCGTCAGCTGCTTATACAACGGCGTAGGCTCTTCGCTGGCTATGGACGACTGCTCGGTTACCCGCCCCGCTTCGGTGCGGTCGCCCACAGCCTCGACGATCATCTCGCCGTAACCGTCCACGACGGTCGTACCGCGCAACAGCGCATCGGAAGGATAGGTCGCCTCGGCATCGAAAAAGCGTTCGTCGGTAGTCTTGTCCACCTCAGGCTCGCCCGTCAGCGTCGATTCATTGATCTTGAGCGATACGGCCTTCACCAGCTTACCGTCCGCCGGGACCGTTTCGCCATTCTCGACATACACCAGGTCGCCCACGACCACATCGCGTCGGGGCACCTCGGTCATCTCCCCGTCGCGGACGACCTTGACCGGAATGTCGTCATTCACCAGATTGAGCCGCTTGAACCGCCGCATGGCGTCCAATTCGAAGAAAAAGCCGACACAAGTGGCCAAAACGATGGCGCAGATAATTCCGATGGTTTCCAGGAACTCCCCATCGATAAAAGCCATCGCCAGCGACAGCAGCGCCGCTACCAGCAATACCTGAATAATCGGATCGCGGAACTTCTCGGCAAACAGTTTCCAGGCCGAATCCCCCTTGCGGGGCGTGATGAGATTATCCCCATGCAGACGGCGGCTCTCCTCCACCTGGGCGGAAGTCAAACCTCTGTGTTGATGTTCTTTCATAAAGTCAGTCGGATATATAAATAAGGTTGTGAATGTTATCGAAAAGAATATTGCCGGGTCGAGGCATCCAGCCGGACCGCAATGAACAACATGATGGTAAAAGCCATGAGCGACGAACCACCGTAGCTGACCAACGGCAGGGGAATTCCCATCACCGGCATCAGTCCGATGGTCATCCCCACATTAACGAGCAGATGAAAAAGCAGGAATGCCGCAACGCAGTAACAGTAGATCCGTCCGAAAGGCTCCTCCTGCCGTTCGCCCATACGCATCAACCGGAATATCAACAGGCAAAAGAGCGTCAGCAGAAGCATAGCGCCCAGAAATCCCCACTCCTCGCCGATGGTACAGAAAATGAAATCGGTATGTTTCTCCGGCACGAAACCGTATTTGATCTGGGTCCCTTGCAGGAACCCTTTGCCGATCCAGCCGCCCGAACCGATAGCGATCTTGGCCTGATTGACGTTATAATCCGTACCGAGGGGATCACTGACCAGCCCCAGGAAACTTAAAATACGGTTCTGCTGATGCTCTTTGAGGATGGAATTGAAAATATAATCGGTAGTCGGAACGAAAAGCATTGCCGTCAGAAACAGTCCGATCGTAATGAAAATATTGCGCAGATTGGCGCGGAAGGCATAAATCGCCACAAAGATGAGCGACAGCAGCGTCACCACGAGCAGGCAGCGGTAGAGATCCATCGCTCCGGGAGCCGCCAACAGCATCCCGAAATAGAGAAGCAACGTGCCCAATGCCAGCGCAGCCAGATAAACCATGCGGGACCGCCACTGTCCGTTCATCATCGCCTCGGAAAGCGTACAGACCAGAATCAGCATCACCAACAGGGTCAGCGGCGTAAAGAGGAACGAAAAAATAAAGAGTACGGCGATCAGGATCACCGGAATACAGAGCCACTTGTTCAAACCTTCGCGGTACAACACGAACAGCAGCGATACGAGCACGATACCCGATCCTGTATCGTTCTGCATGACGATAATCAACAGCGGCAGACAGATCACCAATCCCACCTTGAAAAGATCCCCCGCCCGGTTGATCGAAAACGAGCTGGAGCTCATCACGCGGGCCAGCGCCAACGCCGTAGCGATTTTGGCGAACTCCACCGGCTGAATACGGACCGACCCGATCTCGAACCAGGCCTTCGCACCGTTCACTTCACGACCGAACAGCAGAGCGGCTACCAGGGTCAGCAATCCCAGGACATAGAACAGATAAGCCCACTTGTGATAGATGCTCGCATCGACCAGCAACACGACGACCGCTACGGCGAACGATATTCCCATCCAGACGAGCTGTTTCATATAGAAATGCGAGAAGGAAAAAATGCTCTCCGCCCCCTCTTCGTACGAAGCGGAGAGGATAGCCACGAAGCCGACCAGCACGATCAGCACATAGATCAGCACTGTCCAGCGATCGACGCCCTCGAACAATTTACCGATGCCGTTATTTTCCATAGGCCGGGTAATAAATCGTTTTCTGCTTGACCATCTCCACCAGCCAGGGCCGTGTGACGGTGTCGGTCAAATAGTACTCTTCGAGCAGACTGGCGATGGGCAAAGCGGCCGAAGCCCCGAACCCGCCGTTCTCGACATACACCGAAATAGCGATGCGGGGATTGTCCTTCGGAGCGAACGACAGGAAGGTCGAATGATCCTTGCCTCGAGGATTCTGCGCCGTACCCGTCTTGCCGCACACGTCCAGACCCGGCAGATAAGCCGTCCGGGAGGTTCCGCCCTCCTTGTGCACGCTCTGCCACATACCCTCCACGATCGGTTCGAAATATTTCGGATCGACTTTCGTATAATGTTTCTCGTAAAACCGCCGGTCCATTGAATCCCGCCCCTCTACCGAACGGACGATGTGCGGGATATAATAGTACCCGCGATTAGCGACGATAGCCGCCAGGTTAGCCATTTGCAGCGGCGTACACTCCAGCTCCCCCTGACCGATCGAGAGCGACAGCACCGTCAGCGCGTTCCACGATTTCCGATAACGCCTGTCGTAAAACTTCCGGTCGGGAACATAGCCGTTTCCCTCGCCCAGAAAATCCGAATCCAGCTTGCGGCCGAAGCCGAAACTCTCGACATACTCCCTCCATACGTCGAACCCCTCCTTGACGCTTCCGTACCGGGGATTTTCGAGAATATCGCGGAATACGTAACAGAAATAGGCGTTGCACGAAGTCGCTATGGCAAAACGCAGGTCCGCAGGCGACGTATGGGCGTGACACCTCATCTTGAGCCGTCCGACCTGATAACCCTCGTGACAGGGATAACGCATGGAAGGAGTCAGCACACCCTCCTGCATCCCGATCAGGCCCTGAACCAGTTTGAAGGTCGAACCGGGCGGATAACGGCCGCTTACGGCACGGTTGAACAGCGGCTGCCGTTTGTTATAGAGCAGCTCCATATAGTGATTGCCCCGCTGCCGTCCCACCAGTTCATCGGGATCGTACGTGGGCGAGGAAACCATCATCAGAATCTCGCCCGTCGAAGGTTCGATCGCCACGGCCGCCCCGACTTTGCCGGCCATCAGCTCCTCGGCGAAGAGCTGCAACCGCGCATCGATCGTACAGACGATCGACTTGCCGGGTACGGGCAGCGAATCGAAACGACCGTCCATATACGAACCCTTGATCGCTCCGTGCGTATCCACCTCGGAGATCTTCACCCCCTTCTTACCGCGCAGCTCCGGCTCGTAAGCCGACTCCACACCGCTGATTCCGACGTATTCGCCCGCCTGATACGAAGGATAACGCCGTAACATTTCGGAATTGACCTCCCCCACATATCCCAGCAGGTTTCCCCCTACTTTACGAGGGTATTGCCGGGCAGTCCGGTAAACGGTATAGAAGCCGGCGAAGTTACACTCGTCGAAACGAAGTTTGTCCTCCTTGGACATATAGTTCATCACCATACGGGGCGCACGCGGACGCACACGGGCATTGGCCAGCTCCCTCACAAGCCCTTCGTGCGAAAGACCCGTAACCTGACAGAAAAGCGTCGTATCGAACCCTTCCCGATCCATCTCGCGATAGATCACCATCAAGTCATAACACTCGCGACTCTGTACCAGATATTCGCCGTTGCGGTCGAACACCTCGCCACGGGACGGATACTGAACTTCGTAGCGCAACGCATTGCCCCGGGCCAGCTCCTCATATTTGCTGTCGATGAGCTGAATATAAGCAAGCCGCGCGGCGATTACGCCGAAAACGATCAGCACGACCACCTGCAGCACCCGCATCCGGGCAACCCCTTCCCCACCGTAACTCATAGCCGAACCGTCAGTTTAGTGGTGAACAGCCGCGCAAGCAGCCAGATGAAGCCCACCGTAACAGCACTGCTCACGACCAGTCGGACGAGCGTATGGAACAACTGCGCCCAAGACAGGGACTCCAACATGAAAAACAGGAAGTGGTGTACCACGACCATCGCTGCCAGGTAGCGCAGAAATCCGCCCTGCCCCAACCGGATCGAAGAAGGAATACCACCCTCCCGAATCCCCTCCTTACCGCAGACAGACTGCAGAAGCGGCCGGCGCAGCATAGCGACCGGAAGCGTAGCGATCGTATTGATCCCCGCTGCCCCCATCGCCCAATCCATCGCAACGGACATCGACAAAGCCAGAAAAAGCACTGCAACCGGCGGAGCGTCGATCGGCAGCAGGACAATGAAGCCGATATAGACCAAAGGGCAGAGGTAGATACTGATCGACAGGTTGTCGAACAGAAAAATCTGCAACAGGGCCAAAATAAGGAATAAGACGATATAGGGAACAGTCCGGTACATATTTATCTTCTGTTTTGCCGCTCGGCTTCGGCTTCGAGCTCCTGCACATCTTCGATATCCCGGTTGCGCACCAGGATAACATCCGTCAGTTGCGACACATCCACCGCCAGCCGGATCACCACGTCGTAAGCCATCTGGGTATCGGCCAGCGAAAAACTCTCCACATAGCCGATCAGCACGTCAGCCGGAAAATACTGCGAAAAACCGGAGGAAACCACCTCTTCCCCCTCCGTAACGCGGGCATATTTGGACAATTCCTTCATGCGGACGTGGTAGCGATCGTCACCCGCCCAGTAGATCGAGCCGAAATAGTCGTCGCCGGCGAGCTTGCCGCTGGCATTGAACGACGTATTGAGAATCGACACCGCCACCGCATGACGGTCGGAACTGGCGGCCACGTAGCCGACCATGGCCCCTTCCGGAGAGAGCACGCCCATCCCCTTCTCGACGCCGTCGCGTTCGCCCCGGTCCAGCACAATGAAGTTACGGTTCTTGTTGATCGAATTGGAAATCACCCGGGCGACGGTCAGCTCGTAGGGCTTCTCTCCCATATCGTGCAGCAGGTCCGTACGCACCGAATCGGCCGCCGACCTCCGGTAAAAAGCCAACTCCTCCTCGAGTACGGCGACACGCTCCAGCAGGCGTTCGTTTTCGCGCCCCAGGGTAAAATAGGAGCGAATGTCTGCGAAGATGCCGTTCACCCCGCCAACCACCTGGTTCGAGCGGGTGAGCAGCTTGGCCTGCGTATAATTCGAAGAGTGCGCATAATACCCGATGGCGATCGCTTCGAATACGACGAACAAGACCGCCACGTAGATTCTGCGCAGGAATTCGATCAGTTTATACACGGCTCACGGGAAAGCTTCCGCAGCTTCGTTATTTCATCAGGAACGAGAAACGGTTGATATTCTTCAGCGCGATACCCGTACCGCGCGCAATAGCACGCAAGGGATCCTCGGCCACGTGGAACGGAATACCCGTCTTGGCATTCAGACGCTTGTCCAGCCCCTTGATAAGCGCACCGCCGCCGGCCAGGTAGATGCCGTTCTTCACGATGTCGGCATACAGCTCCGGCGGCATGGTTTCGAGCACCTTCATCAGCGCCGCATCCAGCTTGACGAGCGACTTCTCCAGTGTATAGGCGATTTCACCGTAGCTGAGCGACACGGTCTGCGGCAGGGCGGTAAGCATATTAGGACCCGTTACCACGTAATCCTCGGGCTCTTCGTCCAGCTCGGTGAGCGCCGCACCGATCGAACACTTGATCGCCTCGGCCGTGCGTTCGCCGATACGGATGTTGTGCTGCTGGCGCACGTAACTCTGAATATCGTTGGTAAAGACATCGCCCGCGACATTGATCGACTCGGAGCAAACGATGCCGCCGAGCGAAATGCAGGCGATCTCGGTAGTACCGCCGCCTATGTCGATCACCATGTTGCCCTCCGGTGCTTCGACATCCAGACCGGCACCCAGCGCCGCAGCCATCGGTTCGTAAATCATATAGACCTCACGCCCCCCGGCATGTTCGGCGGAATCCCGCACGGCACGGATCTCGACATTGGTCGAGCCGGAAGGAATGCAGATCACCATGCGGATCGAGGGAGCGAAGAGATTGCCCGAAGTCTTGACTTTCTTGATCATGCCGCGCAGCATCAACTCCGTAGCGTTGAAATCGGCGATCACGCCGTCCTTCAGCGGACGGATCGTCTTGATGTTCGGATTGGTCTTCTCGTGCATCTGGCGGGCCTGCGTACCGATAGCCACCAGTTTACCGGTGTGTACGTCCAACGCCACGATGGAAGGCTCGTCCACCACGACCTTCCCGTTGTGAATAATCAAAGTATTGGCCGTACCCAAGTCGATAGCCAGCTCCTGTGTCAGTGAAAAAAGTCCCATAGTACTCTGCTTTCCTCTCTCTATATTATAATCTATTAATTTCTGATAATCAAAATATTGACTTTCTTTCCCAGAAGCCTTCGCCTGCCCGTGAAATCCGTGTCAATACATCAGGAACAAAGGTAATGAAAATGAAAGCAGAATAAAACAAATTCGTTTGTTTTTTCTGCCGAGTGCGTCTTACTTTCTACAAAGGTAGGGAAAAGAAGGATAATTATGTGTCCTTTCCCGTTTTTTATTTACTTTTGTAGAAAAGAAACTTTTATTCCGAAAACTTATGGACCACAAGATAGGCAGCGGCGCCAGATGCGCCATGATCGGATACGGAAGCTGGGCCACGGCGCTCGCCAAGGTATTGACCGAAAACGAACCCTCGATAGGTTGGTACGTCCGCAATCCGGAGGTGCTCGAAAGCCTGCGCGACAAGGGTCGCAATCCCCGCTATTTGAGCAACGTACGGTTCGACCGCACGCGCATAAACCCCTCGGACGATCTCGACCGGGTGGTTTCCGAGGCCGACATCGTCATCCTGGCCAGCCCCTCGGCCTACCTGAAAAAGACGCTCGAAACGCTGACCGTTCCGCTCAAGGAGAAATTCGTCATCTCGGCCATCAAAGGCATCGTCCCGGACGACTACACCACCGTCGTGGAGTATATGCACGACCATTACGACCTCTCTTTCAAGCAACTGGGCATCATCACCGGTCCCTCCCATGCCGAAGAGGTTTCGCTCGAACGGCTCTCCTACCTTACGGTGGTTTGCACCGATCCGGAAAATTCGCATACGATCGGACACAAATTCGCCACCGAATATATCAAACTCTCCTATTCGACCGACCTGTACGGCATCGAATATGCTACTATCTTAAAAAACATCTACGCCGTAGCCGTCGGCATGGCTGTCGGATTGGGTTACGGGGACAATTTCCTCGCGGTGCTGATCTCCAACAGTGCGATGGAAATGGCCCGGTTCCTGCGGGAAAGCTACCCCGACCAGCGCGAAACCCGCGCCTCGGCCTACCTGGGCGACCTGCTGGTGACCTGCTATTCCGTTTACAGCCGCAACCGCAAACTGGGCCTGCTGATCGGGCACGGCTGCACGGTCCGCGATGCTTTGGACGAAATGACCCAGGTGGCCGAAGGCTATTTCGCCGCCGACTGCATCCGTCACATCAACGCCCGCCACAAGGTGCAGATGCCCATTGCCGATATGGTCTATGAAGTCCTTTACAAAGGGGTTCCTGTTCGGGAAGCCATGCAGGAGCTTACGACAAAACTGATTTAACACCAATACAGTCATGAAAACCCTGTCGTTCGATCCCATTCGCGCCGATGTCGCAATCACCGAGAAGGAAAAATCCGCAGCCCTGCACGCCAACGCGCTGCTGCACAACGGCCAAGGTGCCGGCAACGATTTCCTGGGCTGGGTGGGGCTCCCCTCCGCCCTCGGCGAAGAGGAGTTGCAGGCGATCGAAACCGAAGCCGCCCGTCTGCGCGACCTGGCGGAGGTGATCCTCTGCATCGGCATCGGCGGATCCTACCTGGGTGCACGCGCCGTCTATGAGGCGTTGAGCGACCCGTTTAACCTGCTACACGAACATCCGGCGAAACCCATTCTGCTTTTCGCCGGACAGAACCTATCGGAAGACTATCTGGCCCGTCTGCTCGCAGCCGTCGAAAACCGGTCGATCGCGGCCATCGTGATCTCCAAGTCGGGCACCACGACCGAGCCGGCCATTGCCTTCCGGCTGATCCGCGACGAAATCGAACGCCGCTACGGACGCAAGGAGGCAGCCCGGCGCATCGTCGCCGTTACGGACCGCAGCCGGGGGGCGTTGAAAACCCTCGCGGACCGCGAAGGCTACCGCACTTTCGTCATTCCGGACGATGTGGGCGGACGTTACTCGGTTCTGACCCCGGTGGGTCTGCTGCCGCTCGCGGCGGCGGGAATCGACATTCGCTCCCTACTGGCCGGTGCATGCGAAATGGAACGGGCGACGGCCGACGGAGTCCCGTTCGACGAAAATCCCGCAGCTCGTTATGCCGCCGTACGGAATATCCTCTACCGGCAGGGATTCATGATCGAAATACTCGCCTCCTACGAACCGCAACTACAATATCTGGCCGAATGGTGGAAACAACTCTTCGGCGAGAGCGAAGGCAAGCAGGGAAGGGGAATCTTCCCGGCCAGCGTCACCTTCACGGCCGACTTGCACTCGATGGGGCAATACATTCAGGAGGGAGAGCGGACGCTGTTCGAAACGGTCGTCTCCGTCGCCGCCCCGGAGCACCGGGTGAAGATCGGCAGCGACCCGGACAACCTCGACGGACTCAACTTCCTGACAGGCAAGCGCCTTTCGGAAATCAACCATACGGCCGAACTGGGCGTGAGCCTGGCCCATGCAGACGGGGGCGTCCCCAACCTGCGGATCGAAATTCCCCGCATCGACGCCCGCAGCCTCGGCACCCTGATCTATTTCTTCGAAAAAGCATGCGGCATCAGCGGTTACCTGCTGGGAGTGAACCCCTTCGACCAACCGGGAGTCGAGGCTTATAAAAAGAATATGTTCGCCCTGCTGGGCAAGCCCGGCTACGAAGAGGAGGCCGAAAAACTACGCCGGAAACTGTAATCCCCTCGGCTGCTGCGACCGGCGAACACAAGAGGATCCGACATTCAGACCGAATAAAACAGGAGTAAAAATCTTTGTGATTTTTACTCCTGTTTTTTGTAAAACGACAACTATCCAATCAAAAGTCCATTGCCGGAAACCACCTCCTACTCAAGACATTTTTTTAGAATAATTCCAAATGCCGCAATCCAAAGACAAACACCGAAAAATATATACCAGTACGGATGCGGGGCACACAACTCTTGGGCCCAATCTCCCTGTTTTTTATAATATCCATATTGAGAATAGAACATCAAAAAAAACATGATTCCAAAAAGGTACAAGAAAAAATCATCGTGCTGATTTTCCGATTCAAATCGCTTGTTATAATAAAATAAAATAAAATAAGGACTGCATTGCACAGTCCTTATTTTGTCGAATATGAATCCCGTATGACTTACAGAATCCGTACGCCTTCGGCGCTGCGTACCATCACAGAGTTGATGACCTCATCCGGAATGATGCCGTAAACGAATGTCAGCTTGTAGGTGCTGTCGTCCGCAGCCGTCATTACCATCGTTTCGCCGACACCGCTCATCTCCCCGGTTTCCTGATTGAACTGACCGAAAAGCCAGTCCACACCGGATACGGTATAGTCGTATGCCCAATTCTCGTCGTCAGAATATTTACCGGTAAGTTTCTTGGAAGTTTCGTCGAAAGTATAGGTACCCGTCATCTTCACGAACCCGTTCGAGCTGACGTCCTGATACATTTCGAAATTTTTCTCCTCGTCGAAAACGATATAAACCTCCTTCGGGAAATTCGTATCGTCGCCACCTACCTCCCATTTGGTCATATGCCAGCCGTAAACATCGACAGGCTCGGGATCAGGAGGAGTAGGAGGAGTAGTTTCCTCGTTGTCACTGCAACCGACCAGCGCCACTCCGAAAAGCGCCACTGCCAATAAACTAATCAATCTTTTCATATTTCAATTATCAGGTTATACCCGTCTGAAACCGGACAGAATCAATTTCACAACACGCAAATATAATCAATCGAACGCTATTTCCAAAATTTTCACGTCGGAAATCCGAAAAAAGCCGGAAAGGAGGCCCGTTTTCATCGAAATTATCGCAGCGCTCCGCCCGACATCGGACTTACAGCACATCCACCAGGCCGTGTCTGACGGCATAAACCACCAGGCTCGCCGTATTTTTACATCCGGTCTTCTCCAGAATATTGGCCCGGTGCTTGTCCACCGTGCGCTTCGAAATGAACAGTTCGTCGGCGATCTCCTGGTTCGACAGCCCGCGGCACACGCAGACCAGAATCTCGATCTCCCGGGTCGAAAGGCGCTCGTCGGATCCTTCGTACCCGGACACTGCGGTCTGCATCCGGCTGGCGAGCGACCGCAGCACCTCCTCGCAGAAATAGGTGCCTCCGGCCGCCACCGTTTCGATCGCCCGCAACACTTCGTCCATCGGGGAATCCTTCATCAGAAACCCCTTGGCCCCGGCCTGAACCATCCGCGAGTAGTAATTCTCATCCCCGAACATCGAAAGGGTAATGACCTTGAGTCCGGGCTCCAGAGCCAACGCTTTCTCCGTCGTTTCCGCCCCGTTCATACCGGGCATGGCGAAGTCCATGAAGACCACGTCGGCCTCCGTCGCGGGCAGCATCGCCAGAAATTCCTCTCCGGTCGAAGCCTCTCCCACGACCCGAATTCCGTCGTACCGGTCGAGCAGTCCCCGCATCCCGCTGCGGAACAGCGAGTGATCGTCCACCAATATAATTCTGCAAAGTTCCATCGTTACAGTTTTTCCGCCGACTCAGCCTGGGTGCTGACCCGGATTTTCGCCTGCATACCGACGCCTTTGGCACTCGTGATGTCGAACCGCCCGTTCAGGGAGTTGATACGCGAAGCGATGTTCGACAACCCCATGCCGCAATCGGTCACGGCGGCAGGGTTGAACCCGCGTCCGTTGTCCGTATAGTCGAGCGCGAGCGTATCGCCGCTCTTGGAGAGCGAAAGGTTGATCTCCGTACACCCCGAATGTTTGAGCGAATTATTCACCAGTTCGCAAACGACACGATAGAGAATCACCTCGACGTCGGTATCATAGCGCTCCGAGCGAAGGTTGGTCGTGAAACGGATCTTCACGTCGTGCATCGCCGAACTCTTTCCCACGAAGTTCTGGATGCCCCGCGCCAGGCCGAAATCGTTGAGCACATGCGGCGAAAGGTTGTTCGAAATTTCCCGCAGCGAGCGGATCGCCTCGTCGATCACATAAGTCGTATTACCGATGATCTCCTGCTGATCGGCCGGCAGCGACTCCCGTTGCAGGGCCGACAGCGACATACGGGCCGACGAGAGCAACGGCCCCAGCCCGTCGTGCAAATCCTTCGCGAAACGCGACCGCGATTTCTCCTCGGTGCGCAGCACGGCCGTCAGGATGCGCTTGTTGAGCAACTGCCGCTGGCGGTTGAGCCGGGCGATGTACTTGAAAAGCTTATGGGCATACATCACGCCGATCGACATACTGATCGAAATGACCAGTCCCAACCAGACGAACACCTCATAAGGCAGCGTCTGACCGTTGGCACGCAGGAATTGCACGACCCGTTCGACGGAAAGGAGCGTAAATCCGATGGTGAACAGAATCCAGATCGAATTGTACTTGGTCGTACGGATCAAACGGATGGCGAACAGAGTCGCGATCGTCTGGATGACGATGGCCACGATGAGTAAAATTTTGATCAGCATATTGAATATTCCGCTAAAATTCGAATTCTTCCGCTCCGACGCACCGGCCCGAACCGCTTCCCGTCTTCACGAATACAAATATAAGAAAAGACGGGAGTAATTGAAAATTTATTTTCGGACCGCCTGTTCAAACACCCTCTATTCACCCCGAAACGAACGAAAATCGCCTCGGCACATCCCTGCGGTTCCGGCATATTCCGACTTCGGACCGAAATCCGGAATTACGCCCCGGGCAGCTTCCGCCGCAAAACAAGATCGCCCGATCTCCGGCACCAGCCTCCGGTCCGATGAATCCTATCCGAGTATCCGCTCCAGCGGAACCATCTGCGCATAGTCGGTCATATCCGTCTGCACGGGAACCACCGAAACATAGCCGTTCGCCAATGCCCACTCGTCCGTATCGGTCGATTCGGGTTCGCTATTGACGAACGCACCCGTCAGCCAGAAATACTCCCGGCCCCGAGGATCGTGGCGACGGAAAAACTCCTCGCGCCAATACCCTTTGTTCTGGCGGCACACCCGAATACCCTTCACCGCTTCGGGCCGTCCCTTGGGTATATTGACATTCAGACAGAACGGCGTGGGGGGATTGGCCTCGACCACCGCACGCACGATGCGCTCGCTGTAAATCTTCGCGGCTTCGAAATCCGCCTCCAGACTGTGATCGTCCAGCGAAAGCCCGATGGCAGGACAACCGTAGAAACTGCTCTCGATCGCACCGCCCATCGTACCCGAATAGAGGATATTGGCCGCCGAATTCGAGCCGTGATTGATCCCCGAAAGCGCCAGATCGACCTTGCGGCCCTTGAGAAAGTAGTCGAAAGCGATCTTCACGCAATCGACCGGGGTTCCCGAAAAAGCATAAACCTCCACGCCGTCGCCTTTCGACACTTCGCGCAGGAAAAGCGGATTATTGATCGTTATCGCCTGACTCATACCGCTCTGCGGCGTTTCGGGCGCAATGGCGACCACCCGGCCGAACTTGCGTGCGACCTCGAGGAGCGCCTGAATACCTCTTGAATTGTAACCGTCGTCGTTGGTGACGAATACCAACTTCTCTTTCATCATATTTTTCTCCGATTTTAGTGACAAATATACGAAAAGGCGGGCGACATTCGTCGAACTCATTCGAAAAGAATGTCCGAACCGCCTCCCATATTCCATACAACATACATACTTCCTTCCCTGCACCCGGGAAATTCCCCGCATGCCGATCCCGTCGGAAAATTCCATTGTAAACAAAAAGGATCGGAACGGGAAGTTGCAGACTAACCGCAAACCATGTGCCTCAAAGTTCGAGAGCCATCCATACGCACCGCCCGTCGAAGCAATCCGCACCTCCCGACACGATTCAAGATGAAACCCGTTCACCTCCCACACCCGCCGCAGCCGACATCGCCGCACAACCGGTCCGGTTGCGGAGTCATCTATTTTTTAGACAGCCGATTGCCCGTTTGGGAAAAAGTTTCTATATTTGCGGACCGTATCAACCTCTTATATTGGGTGCGAAGCCACGACCGGGAACATCAATCCGTTGATTCCCGGAGGATTGCAGAGCAAGATCCCTGCATGGTAGGCAAACACAGCGATAATGTTGAACGCAGAAATCATCAAAAAAATTGTTGCAACAATGAACAAGGATGCAGTAATCCGGCTCGTCAACGAGCAGATGTGGACCAAGACGGATGTTCCGTCGTTCCAGGCCGGTGATACGATCACCGTTACGTACAAGATCGTCGAAGGTAACAAGGAGCGCCTGCAGAGCTTCCGCGGCGTAGTTATCCAGATCAAGGGTACGGGCAAGACCAAGATGTTCACGATCCGCAAGATCTCCAACGGCATCGGCGTCGAGCGTATCTTCCCCCTCTATTCGCCCCACATCGAGAGCATCGAGGTAAACAAGCAGGGCGTGGTTCGTCGCGCACGCATCTACTACCTGCGTAACCTGACGGGTAAGAAAGCCCGTATCAAGGAGAAGAGAGCCGCTTCTACGAAGTAGATCCTTCCGCCTGCAAGAAAAAAGCCTCCGTTCGAGCGGAGGCTTTTTTCTTTAACACGAATCTTCACAACGCCGATACCCGCACCAGCTAAAAAAACGCTATTCCGGCCGGGCAAACATCTCGTCCGTCACCGGGTAGTCGATTTCGAAACCCCGGATAATAACTTTTCCCAACTTCCGACAGACAAGACAAAGATCGAGTTGCGGCCCGCCTTCCCGCGACCGACCGAAGAGCCGCATATCCCTGCCAATACCCGGCCGTCGGCCGTCCGCACTACGGACGATCCCGAAACGTTCCGAATAAATTCGTTGCCTCCGAAAAGCAAAAAGGTTGCAAACGAATGTTTGCAACCCAGCCGACCACCCGGTCGTTTGCGGAGAGACAGGCTCCCGAACCTACGCTTTCAGAAAATATCATAAAATTGCAAATCATTGATAATCATATATTATCTACAATGCAGAGTAAATCTAAATCTTTCTAAATGCCTTTTGCTATTTCAATTTTTGGGTGTATATTTGGGTGTAGAATTTCAAACGCACCCAATTATGAATATCAAACGTAACATCATTTTTGCATTGGAGAGCCGGAAGAAGAACGGTGTGCCAATCGTAGAGAACGTGCCTATCCGTATGCGTGTCATATACGCAAGCCAACGCATCGAGTTTACAACAGGCTACCGGATTGACGTAGCCAAATGGGATGCCGACAAACAACGGGTAAAGAACGGATGCACCAACAAGCTGAAACAAAGCGCATCCGAAATCAATGCAGACTTGCTGAAATACTATGCCGAAATGCAAAACGTGTTCAAGGAGTTTGAGGTGCAGGAAACCATGCCCACCACCCAACAGCTAAAGGATGCGTTCAATCTGCGGATGAAAGAGAGCAGTGAAGAACAACAGGAAGAAGCACCGATTAGTTTTTGGGAAGTGTTTGATGAGTTTGTAAAAGAGTGTGGCAACCAGAATAATTGGACGGCATCCACATACGAGAAATTTGCAGCGGTGAGAAATCACATCAAAGAGTTCAAGGAGGATGTAACCTTTGAATACTTCAACGAATTCGGGCTAAATGAGTATGTCAATTTCTTGCGTGACAAAAAGGACATGAGAAACAGCACCATCGGTAAACAAATGGGATTTCTCAAATGGTTCCTGCGTTGGAGCTTCAAAAAAGGACATCATCAGAACATTGCATACGACGCATTCAAACCCAAATTGAAAACAACCCCTAAAAAGGTAATATTCCTGACATGGGATGAACTGAACAAACTGAAAGATTATCATATACCGCATGACAAACAGTATTTGGAACGTGTCAGGGATGTCTTTCTGTTCTGCTGCTTCACGAGTTTACGATATTCGGATGTTCGTAACCTTAAAAGAAGTGATATTAAACCCGACCACATTGAAGTCACCACAGTCAAGACTGCGGACAGCCTGATAATCGAACTGAACGACCACAGCAAAGCCATTCTTGAAAAATACAAGGATGTTCATTTCGAGAACCACATGGCATTGCCTGTCATAAGCAATCAGAAGATGAACGATTATCTGAAAGAACTGGGTGAACTGGCAGAAATCAACGAACCTGTACGGGAAACCTACTACAAGGGAAATGAGCGCATAGATGAAGTCACACCCAAATACGCATTGTTAAGTACCCATGCCGGAAGAAAGACTTTCATCTGTAATGCGTTGGCACTCGGAATTCCGGCACCGGTGGTTATGAAATGGACTGGACACAGTGATTACAAAGCCATGAAGCCTTACATTGACATAGCGGATGACATCAGGGCAAACGCCATGAACAAGTTTAATCAACTATAAAAGTATCAATTAGTTTCATAGATTACCACCATTGAAGTATATTTGTATTCTGAAAATATCATAAGATGAGCAACAACGGACATAACATAGAAAAGACGAACTTTGACGCATTTATAAATGCTGTCGGTTCGGAAATACAACAGGCGCAAGTACGGCTGATTACCGCAGCCAATGCGCAAATGTTGTTCCATTACTGGAAAATGGGTAACTATATTCTCTATCATCAGCAACTGCACGGATGGGGAAGCAAAACCATCAAACAGTTGGCAAAGGCTATCCGGCTGAATTTCCCTGAAAAGAAAGGCTATTCGGAACGCAACCTTACCTATATGTGTCAGTTTGCAAGAACATATCCATTGAGAGTATTGCAGAATTTCATTGAAACGGATGCAAAACTAATAGCTCCAAGTGTGAAGAAAATTGAAGATGAAGTACACTACTTAAACGATTCGCAATTTACGCAAGAACCTCTTGCGCAAATTCAATCTACTGGTAACAAGGAAATTACAATCACGCAAGAACCTCTTGCACAAATTCATAATGTTGCTAAAACCGTATCCGACATTTACCGTATGGAAATTAAGGATATAGAAAACGTATTTATGGCATCACCTGTTGCAAAAACCAATTGGGCGAGCCATGTGATTATGCTTAACAGTTCGCTTCCATTGGGTGTAAGCTATTGGTACATGAAACAGTCCGTAGAAATGGGCTGGAGCAGCAATGTTCTTAAAATACAAATTGAAACCAATCTGTATAGCAGACAAATCAGCAACAACAAGGTTAATAATTTCACAGTCACGCTTCCTGCACCGCAAAGCGACCTTGCCAATTACCTTCTGAAAGACCCATACATCTTTGACTTGGCTGGAACTAAGGAAAAGGCAGACGAAAGGGACATAGAAGAACAACTGGTTAAGCACGTCACCCGTTACTTGCTGGAAATGGGAAATGGCTTTGCTTTCGTTGCCCGACAAAAACACTTTCAAATTGGCAACAGCGATTTCTTTGCCGACCTGATTCTGTATTCAATCCCCCTGCACGCATACATCGTAGTGGAATTGAAAGCAACCCCATTCAAACCGGAGTATGCAGGGCAACTGAACTTCTACATCAATGTGGTGGACGACAAACTGAGGGGAGAGAATGACAACAAGACTATCGGATTGTTGCTGTGCAAGGGGAAAGACGAAGTTGTAGCGCAATACGCATTGACAGGCTACGACCAGCCGATAGGCATCAGCGATTACCAGTTGAGCAAGGCTATACCTGAAAACTTAAAATCGGCTCTGCCAAGTATAGAGGAAGTGGAGGAAGAACTGACTTCCTTTCTTGATAAAGATAAGAACCCATAAACCAAGCGTATATGGCAGGAGAAATACAGATTATGATTCCCCAATATGGTGAACTCAATCGGATATACAACGACTTTTTAATCAGCCATACTTTCTCTTTTGACAGGCAGAAATTCATCACGGACTTCTACAAGCAATACAATAACACAAAAGCTTTCGAAGCCGCCATCCTTGAACTGGTGCTTGACAAACCGAAGGAACAATATACTCTAGTTCTCAACAGCCTGAGAACCGAAATAGAGAAAAACATACTGATTTACGAAAAACATCCATTGTTTGATAACGAGGTAATTTCTCGTGTATGCTACAACTTCGCAGGCAGATATGACGCTGATATAAAGGCACAATTGGAGGTTACACAAAAATTAAGCAAGCCTTTGAATGAAGCATACAACAGGTATGATTCCATTGGCTATAGGGTACATACGGCAGCAGAAGAAAAGCAAGCCGAAAAGGAGTATGAACGCTGCAAGGCTGAATATGAGAAGGAAAAAAAGAACTGGAAAGGCTTTATGAATTGGAAAGGCAGGCAAGAAAGGAAGCTTTCCAATACATTGAGAACTGTTGCGGAGATATTTATAAACTGAGTTTTCATTTTATGGAAATATTGGCAAAATATATTCCCGTAGCAAAAGACAAGCCGGATGAACCGAGCAAGCAAGAGAAACAGCAGGATGCGCCAAAGGAGCAACCCGAATATTTCGATGCAGAATTACTTTCGCTTATTCATAAAGTCTGTGTGGGGGAACAGTTTGAAGATATTGCAACGCAGGACTTTTATGCCAACATGAACCTCTACTCCTGTAAAAAGGAATTAAAAATCAAGGCACGAGAAAAAATACGGGTGTGTTACCTGATATTCCTGATGAGTGAAAGACTGCCCAAACAAGACAGGGATAAATGGAAGAATATAATCCTGAAACAGTTGGATATTGACGAGAACTACTACAAGTCAAAGTACAAGGAACCGGTGTCGGATTTTCCAAGTGACAGTAACCAAAAGTTCGCTAAAGAAATGGACGCAATATTCCGATAATCCGTGATATGTCCTGACATTTTACGAAATCACCACTTTTACCACTCAAATTAATTTTTGAGTGGTATTTTTATTATTTGATATTCAGAGAAATAACAGGATATTCCATTTACACCAACCACATCCTTACCACTCACGCCCCTACCTAATTTTGCATCGTTCGAGAACAGAGATAACAGCCAGTGCGCAGGGCTGATTGTTTAACGGCTAAATAGATTGAACGATGACAAATCTTCAAGAGTTATTATTAAAACCCGTCTGGCAGATGACAGGCGAAGAGTTCATATTCCTGAGCAAGCACGCT
>OGLW01000085.1_pt1 | contig 56076 bp, 32 predicted proteins | sample 1572961 | NCBI WGS metagenome assembly OGLW01 (sample SAMEA2581880, study PRJEB24529) | metagenome | biome: Human gut stool | place: China | collected 2011
ACCCGGGTCTCAATGGGTCTGACACCCGGGTGTCAGACCCATTGAGACCCGGGTGTTGTAGGTGTTGAGACCCGGGTGTCGTGCAACTAATCTTAGTAATAAAAGAAAAGGCAGAATATACCGGAGTATTTCTGCCTTTTAATCATTATCAAAACTAAAATCTGTATTAAAGAAGTATGTGATCCGAGATCACCAATTTGTATAGTTAAGGTCTAGCGGAAGTCTTTCAATTCTTCCTGTAATTTCTGGCGCGTGAAGAAAATACGGCTCTTTACTGTGCCTAGCGGGAGGTTCAGTTTTTCCGCAATCTCACGGTATTTGAATCCTGAAACGTGCATGGCGAACGGAACTCTGTATTCTTTGGGGAGTTTGTTGACTACACGGTGCATCTCTTTCAGGTCGTATGCTCTTTCTGTACTTTCTGAACTTCCGTCCTGTGGTAAATTCAGATGATAAAGATTATCCGTCTGATCGACGAATGTCTGGTCGCGGACTACCTTGCGGTAGTTGTTTATAAATATGTTGCGCATGATGGTATACATCCATCCTTTGAAATTTGTATCAGGGGTATATTTATCTTCATTATCTAATGCTTTTAATGATGTCTCCTGCAACAAATCGTTTGCTTCTTCACGGTCAGTTGTCAGTTTATAAGCGAAGCGTAGTAATTCATCTTGTACTCCTACTAAATCTTTTCTGAAGCTTAAACTTTTCATATGTGTTGCTTTTTAAAGGTGAATATTCGTTTGTTATTTTCGATGTTGCAAGTTTACGTGAATTTCTGAAACCCGATAGGGGGAAATCCGACGTTTTTATGCCCGAAAACTATCCGCGGATAGTTTTTAGGTTGTTTTTGATAGTTTTTGGGTGGTGTTTTTTTATCTTCTGAACTTAAATCCTGCATTTTCTACCAAATTATTGCGATTAATAAAAAAGAACCGTTAATTTTGTGCCATCATTTTTATTTGAAAAGAATGACTGATGACTCTTTATTTTTGATTGATGTCGATAAGATACTTCGGACAAAGGCTCCGAAGCATTATAAGTACATCCCTAAATTCGTGGTTTCTTATCTGAAGAAAATTGTTCATCAGGATGAAATTAATGTATTCCTGAATGAGTCGAAGGATAGATTGGGTGTGGACTTTCTGGAGGCATGTATGGGCTTTTTGGATGCGAAAGTGGACGTAAAAGGCATTGAGAATTTGCCTAAGGATGGATTGTATACTTTTGTGTCCAATCATCCGTTAGGCGGACAGGACGGTGTTGCGCTTGGTTATGTGTTGGGAAAGCACTATGACGGGAAAGTGAAATACCTGGTGAATGATTTGTTGATGAATCTACGCGGATTGGCTCCCCTTTGCATACCTATTAATAAAACCGGCAAACAGGCAAAAGACTTCCCGAAAATGGTGGAAGCCGGATTTCAGTCGGATGACCAGCTGATAATGTTCCCTGCCGGACTGTGTTCGCGTCGTCAGAATGGAGTCATTCGTGATCTGGAATGGAAAAAGACATTTGTAGTAAAGAGCATACAAGCAAAACGTGATATAATACCCGTGCATTTTGGAGGCAGGAATTCTGATTTCTTCTACAACCTGGCAAATATTTGCAAGGCATTGGGTATCAAGTTTAACATCGCTATGTTGTATCTTGCGGATGAAATGTTTAAGAATCGCCACAAAACTTTTACTGTCACTTTTGGCAAACCTATACCCTGGCAGACTTTTGATAAATCGAAAACCCCTGCGCAGTGGGCTGAATACGTAAAGGATATTGTTTATAAACTGTAACTGATAGAACAACTATAACAAGGAATATGGAAGAGATTATTAAACCGGTAAGCAAAGAACTGCTGAAGGCAGAATTGACGGAAGACAAACGCTTACGAATGACGAATAAGAGTAATAATCAGATTTATATTATTACTCATCAGAATGCTCCTAATGTAATGAGAGAGATTGGTCGTTTGCGTGAAATAGCTTTCCGTGCTGCTGGTGGAGGTACAGGCCTGTCAATGGATATTGATGAATACGACACGATGGAACACCCCTACAAGCAGTTGATCGTATGGAATCCGGAAGCGGAAGAAATTCTGGGTGGTTACCGGTATCTGCTTGGTACGGACGTGCGTTTTGATGAAAAAGGCGCGCCAATTCTGGCTACTTCCCACATGTTTCATTTTTCTGATGCTTTTATTAAAGAATACCTGCCGCAGACAATTGAGCTGGGGCGTTCGTTTGTTACGCTTGAATATCAGTCTACCCGTGCCGGAAGCAAAGGATTGTTCGCTTTGGATAATCTGTGGGACGGGTTGGGAGCGTTGACCGTGGTTATGCCGAATGTGAAGTATTTCTTTGGCAAGGTGACCATGTATCCTAGCTACCATCGTCGTGGCCGTGATATGATTCTTCATTTCCTCAAGAAACATTTTTATGATAAAGAGAAACTTGTTACTCCGATTGAGCCTCTGCAACTTGAGACTTCCGAAGAAGAGTTGAACGCATTGTTCTGCAAGAGTACTTTTAAAGAGGACTATAAGATATTGAATTGTGAAATCCGTAAATTGGGCTATAATATTCCTCCGTTGGTAAATGCGTATATGAGCTTAAGCCCTACGATGCGTATGTTCGGAACAGCTGTCAATTACGAGTTCGGTGATGTGGAAGAAACCGGTATCCTGATTGCTGTAGACGAAATTCTTGAAGATAAACGAATTCGACACATCCAGACGTTTATTGAAAGCCATCCGGATGCGTTGAGATTGTCTTCTTGTGAAGGGAAAGAGGTTTTTACTCCTAAAGTGGTTACACCGCAGGCAGACTGTTCCCGTTAATTTTACGATAAAGATCAAGAGCAAAGACGTCGGTCATTCCCGATATATAGTCAAGTACCGCCTGTATTCTTTCATAGAGTACAGGCGAATTTATATTGTATTGACTGGAAACCCGGTCGATCAGGAGTTTGGAATAAGCCTTTTCGGGTGAGGTCACGGCGTCTATCATCAATTCGAGTAAGGTACTGATGATGCGGAATCCCGCTAGTTCGATATCCAGCACGTCCCGTGAACGGTAGATTTTATTGATAGATACTTCGACGCTGTGTTTGTAGGCTGCTGCCGGACGTTCGGCTATGCGCTTGATTAGTGGTCCTTCGAACGTGCCGGACAGTATTTCTTGTTCATGATCTAAAAAGACACGGGTACACTCCCGGATCAATAAACCGATGACGGAAGAACGCAGGTAGGCGATTTGCTCGTTGACATCATTGACAATCAGGAATGTTTTCCGGAGATGTTCCTGCCGCTCTTCGCTGAAATAGGTCATTAATAGTTCTTTGGTTTCTTCAGTGGTGAGAATCTTCAGTTTATATGCATCCTCAATATCCATCATCTGGTAGCAAATATCGTCTGCCGCTTCCACTAAATAGACCAGTGGGTGGCGTGCATACTTCAAAGGATGCTCGTTGAGTAAGGTCAGTCCTAATTCAGTTGCTATTTTTTGAAAACTTTCTTCTTCGCTGACGAAGAATCCAAACTTCGATTTGGTTCCTGCAAGGCTCGATGAAAAGGGATATTTTACGATAGAAGCCAGAGTGGTATATGTCAGGACAAATCCGCCTTTGCGACGTCCTTCAAACTGATGTGTCAGTATTCGGAACGCATTTGCATTTCCTTCAAAATGTGTCAAATCTTCCCATTCCATCGGAGAAAGTTGCTCGCCGTTCGGCTGCTTTTCTTTCAGGCGAACTCCTTTCCCTTCAGAGAAAAAAGTAGAAATAGCCTTTTCACCTGAATGACCGAAGGGTGGATTTCCCAAATCGTGTGCCAGGCAAGCGGCCGAGACGATAGAACCGATCTCCGGCAGGAAAGAATCTTGAAGTTCCGGATGACGTTCCAGAAGTGCTTTGGCAACATCGTCCCCGAGTGAACGGCCAACGCTGGCTACTTCGAGACTGTGCGTAAGTCGGTTGTGTACAAAAACGCTGCCCGGAAGAGGGAATACTTGCGTCTTGTTCTGTAATCTGCGGAAAGGAGCCGAAAAAATGAGACGGTCATAATCCCGTTGGAATTCGGATCGGTTTTCCTGTCGTTCTTCATGGAATTCTTCCATCCCGAAACGTTTCGCTGATATTAGTTGTTTCCAATTCATCATTTTATTTACGATTTGACTATTTACTATTTACAATTTAGGGAACGGTACATTATTTAACTGCAAACTTAACTATTTTTCAGTTCAAAATGTGTATTTTCGCCCGTTAAATAGTAAACATGCATTTATGAATATTCAAGTTATCAATAAATCGAAGCATCCGCTTCCGGCTTATGCCACCGAATTGTCCGCAGGAATGGATATCCGTGCTAATCTTTCTGAACCTATCACACTGGAACCGTTACAACGTTGTCTGGTGCCGACAGGATTGTATATCGCTCTGCCGAAGGGATTTGAGGCGCAAGTTCGTCCACGTAGCGGACTGGCGATAAAGAAAGGTATCACAGTACTTAATTCTCCGGGTACGATTGATGCGGATTATCGTGGAGAAGTTTGTGTCATTTTAGTCAATCTCTCGTCCGAGGCTTTTGTTATTGAAGATGGCGAACGTATCGCGCAGATGGTGATAGCAAAGCACGAACAGCCTGTATGGCAGGAAGTGGAGGTGCTGGATGAAACGGAACGCGGAGCCGGTGGCTTCGGACATACCGGAGTATGATGAATGCTTAATCGAAAAAATAGAATGAAGATAAAAATAGGATGGCTGTTCGTGACGGTGTTAGTGCTCACTTCGTGTGGGGGAACCCGCTCTATGCGTACAGCAAAAACAGCAGTGAAGGCAGATGCATCCTTTTCGGTAAAAGAATCATTGCTTCCTGCTGAACAACAGCGTAAATATGACTACTTCTTTTTGGAAGCCATGCGGATGAAAGAAAAGAATGAGTATGATGCGGCATTTGGCTTGTTACAGCATTGCCTGGATATCAATCCGAACGCTTCTTCGGCGCTTTATGAAATATCGCAGTATTATATGTTCCTCCGCCAGGTGCCGCAAGGTCAGGCGGCTTTGGAGCAGGCGGTGGCTTTTGCTCCTGATAATTTCTGGTATAGCCAGGGGCTGGTCAGCCTGTATCAGCAACAGAACGAGTTGGATAAGGCTGTAACGTTGCTTGAGAAAATGGTAACCCGTTTCCCGTCAAAGCAGGAGCCTTTGTTCAGTCTTCTTGATATTTACAGTCGTCAGGAGAAATATAACGATGTCATTTCTACATTGAACCGTTTAGAGAAACGCTTGGGTAAGAATGAGCAGCTTTCTATGGAGAAATTCCGTATTTATCTTCAGATGAAAGATGATAAGAAGGCATTTCAGGAAATAGAAAGTCTGGTACAGGAATATCCGATGGATATGCGTTATCAGGTGATATTGGGAGATGTGTATCTTCAGAATGGAAAAAAGCAGGAAGCATACGATGCATATCAGAAGGTCCTGGCGGTAGAGTCTGACAATCCGATGGCTCTTTTTTCAATGGCTTCTTATTATGAACAGACCGGTCAGAAAGAGTTGTATCAACAGCAGTTGGATACTTTATTGCTGAATAAGAAGGTGACTTCGGATACCAAAATCAGTGTTATGAGACAGGTGATTGTGGAAAACGAACAGTCGTCTGCTAAAGATAGTACTCAAGTGATTGCCTTGTTCGACCGGATGATGAAGCAGGATATAGATGATCCGCAGATTCCGATGCTTTATTCTCAATACCTGTTGTCGAAGAATATGGAACAAGAGGCTGTGCCGGTATTGGAGCAGGTGGTTGATCTGGACCCTACCAATAAGGCTGCCCGTTTGATGCTGGTTAATGCGGCGGTGAAAAAGGAAGACTACAAGCAAATTATCAAAGTCTGTGAACCCGGTATTGAAGCTACTCCGGATGCGTTGGCGCTTTATTATTATCTGGCTATTGCTTATCATCAGGCAGAACAGACGGATAGTGTATTGAGTGTTTGCAGCAGGGCATTGGAACACGTAACTGCTGATACCCAAAAAGAAGTCATTTCGGATTTCTATTCAATTATGGGGGATGTTTATCATACCAAGAAACAGATGGCGGAGGCATACGCTGCTTACGATTCGTCTTTGGTGTACAATCCTTCCAATATTGGTGCATTGAACAATTATGCTTATTATCTGTCTGTGGAACGTCGTGACTTGGACAAGGCGGAGGAGATGAGTTATAAAACGGTGAAAGCCGAACCTAATAATTCGACCTATCTCGATACTTATGCATGGATTCTTTTTGAAAAGGGAAACTATGCCGAAGCCCGTATCTATATTGACAATGCAATGAAGAACGACGGCGAGAAGAGCGATGTGATTGTGGAGCATTGCGGAGATATTTATTTTATGACCGGCGATGTGGAAGGTGCGTTGAAATATTGGAAGAAGGCACTGGAAATGGGTAGCGAGTCGAAAACGTTGAAACAGAAAATAGAGAAGAAGAAATATATTGCGGAATGAAAAGAATCATTTATCTACTGTTGTTGGTGGTAGTGGTGTTGGCCGGCTGTAAGAGTTCGAAGCACTTGGCAACTTCGGAAACTAAGACTTCAACAAAGGCTCCGACATCCAGTTACCTGGCTTCCAAGCTTCAGTTGACCATTCCCGGCAAGAAGGGAAGCATGTCTGTAGGGGGAACCATGAAGATGAAAACTCATGAGCGGGTACAAATCTCCTTATTGATGCCTATTCTGCGTACGGAAGTGGCGCGTATAGAAGTTACTCCCGACGAAGTTTTATTGGTAGACAGGATGAATAAACGCTTTGTTCGTGCCACTAAAGCTGAATTGAAAAATGTATTGTCGAAGAATGTGGAGTTTTCCCGTTTGGAAAAGATATTGATGGATGCCTCTCTTCCTGGTGGAAAGACAGAACTGACAGGAAAAGATATAGGAATTCCTTCATTAGAAAAGGCTAAAGTCCAACTTTATGAGTTTTCCACACAAGAGTTTTCAATGACTCCGACGGAACTGACGTCCAAATACAACCAGATTCCCTTGGAAGAATTAGTAAAAATGCTGGTAGCTTTATTATGATGAAACGTTTCTTTGTTATTCTAATCAGTTGCCTTTGGTTGGCAGTTCCTCTTTTCGCTCAATCGAACAAGTTGATTCGTGAGCTGGAAAGTAAACGCGGTGCGCTGCAAAAGCAGATTGCCGAATCGGAATCTATATTGAAGGATACAAAGAAAGATGTGGGAAGCCAGTTGAATAGTCTGGCTGTGTTGACCGGACAGATTGAAGAGCGGAAACGCTATATCATGGCTATCAACAATGATGTGGAGGCTATCCAGCGTGAGTTGGCTTCGTTGGAGCGCCAGTTGCACGGGCTGGAGAAGGATTTGAAAGATAAAAAGAAGAAATATGAAGCTTCTGTCCAGTACTTGTATAAGAATAAGTCGATAGAGGAGAAGCTCATGTTTATTTTTTCGGCAAAAAATCTGGGGCAGACTTATCGGCGTATGCGATATGTTCGTGAATATGCCACTTATCAACGTCTGCAAGGGGAAGAAATCCTAAAGAAACAGGAGCAGATACGCAAGAAGAAAGCGGAACTGCAACAGGTGAAAGCTGCCAAGGAGAACCTGTTGCAAGAACGTGAGAGCGAAAAGGTGAAATTGGAAGAGCAGGAAAAAGAGAAACGCACGTTGGTGACTAATCTGCAAAAGAAGCAGAAAGGATTGCAGAATGAGATAAATAAAAAACGCAGGGAAGCCAATCAGTTGAATGCCCGCATCGATAAATTAATTGCGGAAGAAATAGAGCGTGCCCGTAAGCGTGCGCAGGAAGAAGCTCGTCGTGAAGCGGCTGCCCGTAAGAAAGAAGAAAGCAAGGAGGGAAAATCTGTTGCAACGGAAACGACCGCTAAATCGAAACCTCTTGAGGCTTATACCATGAGTAAGGCGGATCGGGAATTATCAGGTAACTTTGCCGCGAATCGCGGGAAATTGCCAATGCCTATATCCGGCGCTTATATTATCACCAGCCGTTACGGGCAATATGCCGTAGAGGGGTTGCGCAACGTGAAACTGGATAACAAGGGTATTGATATTCAGGGAAAACCGGGTGCACAGGCGCGTGCCATTTTTGATGGGAAGGTGGCGGCTGTGTTCCAATTGAACGGATTATTTAATGTCCTCATTCGTCATGGCAATTATATTTCTGTTTATTGCAATCTTTCTTCTGCATCCGTCAAAGCCGGTGATACGGTGAAGACGAAGCAATCCATCGGTCAGGTCTTTTCTGACGGCACGGATAATGGACGGACGGTATTGCACTTCCAGTTGCGTAGGGAGAAAGAAAAGTTGAATCCTGAACCTTGGCTGAACCGATAATTGAATAAAAAACACGTAGAATGAAGTTAACTAAAATACTAATATGCTTGCTGATCTTCTGGACCGGAACACTATCCGCGTCTCCTTATTTTTCGTTCAAGAAATATCAGGTAGAAGATGGATTGTCTCATAATACCGTGTGGTGCGCCCTTCAAGATAGTTATGGCTTTATCTGGTTGGGTACCAGTGACGGACTGAACCGTTATGACGGGCGGGGCAATAAAGTGTACCGGAATGTTCTCAACGAAAAGTTCTCATTAGAAAACAATTTTGTAGAAGCCTTGATAGAGGTGGACAAGAATCTCTGGGTTGGAACAAACTCCGGACTTTATATTTATGACCGGGATACCGATCGTTTCTCTTACTTTGATAAAACGACGCAGTATAATGTGTATATCAGCAGTGAGATTAAAAAGATTATCAAGACGGAAAATGGTCTTATCTGGATTGCGACTTTGGGACAGGGATTTTTTATTTATGATCCGAAAACAGAGGTGTTGACTCAAAATAGTGTTCAGACGTCTTTTGTATGGGACCTCTGTCAGAGTGCTGATCGGAAGAGGGTCTATATATCTTCCTTACAGGAAGGACTTTTGTGCTTTGACGAAAACGGCAAGTTTCTCCGGACGTATGAAATCTCATTAGATATAAATGCTTCTGATAGTTATAAAGTGAACTGTATTCAGAATATCGATGGAGATATTTGGATTGGTGCGGGAAGTAATCTGTTGAGCCGTTTGGATGAACGAACTGAAGCTATAGACAATTACAGTGGTTCGGCGTTTAATTTCGGAGCTGTTCATTGTTTGCTGAAGTATACGGATAAAGAGCTGTTGGTAGGAACGGATAACGGGCTTTATCTATTCGATCAAAATACAAACACATTTCAGCGGGCGGATAATCCGGCCGATCCGAGAAGTTTGAGTGACCAGACTATCAATGGAATGATGTGGGATGCCGAAGGGGCTCTTTGGGTGTTGACCAATTTGGGTGGGATTAACTATATGTCCAAGCAGACTAAACGTTTTGATTATTATTCGCCTGCCTATCTGTCCGGAGTGCCGGGAGCGGGGGAGGTCGTTGCTCCTTTCTGTGAGAATAAAGATGGGAATATCTGGATTGGAACTCAAAGCGGTTTGTATTTTTTCAATGTTGCCACCCGGGAACTTTCTCCTTATGCAATAGGAGGAGCTAAAAATCAAAAGTATGATATCCGTTCTTTAATGCTGGATGGCGACTATTTATGGATCGGTACTTATGCCGGAGGAATACGGGTTATCAATTTACGCACAGGGGCAGTGAAAGCCTATACTCATTCTCGTGGAATCCCCAATACGATTTGTAGCAACGATGTGTTGTGTATTTATAAAGGACGAAAAGGAGAAATTTATGTAGGAACGAGTTGGGGATTGTGTTGTTATGACCCGGTTCGAGATAACTTTATGACCATCACAAGCATCGGTTCAATGGTTTCTGTTGTCGATATCTATGAGGATATGTACAATCATCTCTGGATTGCGACTTCCAATAGTGGTGTGTTTTCTTACAATACAATGAATGCTCATTGGAAACATTATCAGCATGAACGGGAAGATTCGACTACGATCACCAGTAATTCGGTCATTACTTTATTTGAAGATGCGAAAGGAACCATGTGGTTTGGAACGAATGGGGGAGGACTGTGTTCTTTTGATGCTAAAGAGAAAAGATTCATTGAGTTTGATCCGCATAATACTTTATTACCTAACAAGGTTATTTATGCGATTGAGCAAGATCAGGGAGGTGATTTCTGGGTATCCAGTAATGCCGGAATTTTTAAGATTAATCCTGTTACCAAAGATCATTTCCGCCAGTTCACGATTAATGACGGCTTGCAAGGGAATCAGTTTATAGCTCGATCTTCATTGAAATCATCCGAAGGAAAATTGTATTTTGGTGGGATCAATGGCTTTAATGTATTCCAGCCGGAACAGTTTGTAGATAACAAATATATTCCTCCGGTTTATGTGACCGATATCCGGTTACCTTATCAAACCGATGAGCAGGAGGTGAAGAAACTGCTTCAGTTGGATAAACCGCTTTATATGGCTGATAAGGTGACTTTATCTTATGAAAACAATAGTTTCTCCATCCGTTTTGTCGCTCTTAGTTTTGAAGATCCGGGGAAGAACCGGTATTCTTACATACTTCGGGGAGTGGACAAGGAGTGGATTCTGAATACTGATAATAATATGGCTTCTTACACCAATTTACCTCCCGGTGAGTATCTGTTCGAAGTCAGAGGCTCTAATAATGATCGCCAGTGGAATGAGAATACTATCACTTTAAAGGTGGTGATTACTCCTCCCTGGTGGCGTAGTACCTTTGCTTACTTCGTTTATGTCCTCATGCTGTTGGGATGGATCGGTTGGATGGCTTGGCGATGGAATCTCCGTGTTAAACGCAAATATAAGCGGCGGATGGAAAAATATCAGATTACCAAGGAACAGGAAGTTTACAAGTCGAAGATTAGCTTTTTCATCAATCTGGTGCATGAAATACGTACTCCGCTTAGTTTGATACGGCTTCCTTTGGAAAAATTATTGGAGAAAGAACGTGAAGGAAAAGATCTCAAGTATTTGTCTGTGATAGATAAGAATGTAAATTATCTGCTGGGGATTACTAATGAATTGCTTGATTTTCAGAAAATGGAGAGTGGTACGCTGCATCTGAATTTGAAAAAGAGTGATATTAAAGAACTTGTCAGTGACGTTTATAATCAGTTTACAAGCCCTGCTGAATTAAAAGGTATTGATTTGCAACTGACTGTGCCTGAACAAGAGCTGGTGTCTACGGTGGATAGGGACAAATTAAGTAAGATTCTTGTCAATCTGATGGGAAATGCCATCAAATATGCGCATGCGCATATTGACTTGAAGCTGCTTGTCACTGATGGGGGATATGAGATACAAGTGAACGATGATGGTCCCGGAATACCAAATGAACAGAAACAAAAGATATTTGAGGCTTTCTATCAACTGCCTGACGATAAGGTGGCCACAGCAGTAGGCACTGGCATCGGATTGGCTTTTGCGAAATCTTTGGCAGAAGCTCATCAGGGAGATTTGCGTCTGGAAGATAATGTTGGAGGTGGTTCTTCGTTTATACTGTCTCTTCCGTTCAAAGAGTGGGAGACGGAAAAAACGAGCGATATTGTAGAAATATCCCCGGAGCATGCAGATGCTTCTGAAACGATCTCTTCGGAGTATGCTGGAAAGAAGTTCACAGTTCTGTTGGTTGAGGATAATGTTGATTTGCTGAATCTGACTCGTGAGTCATTGGCGGAATGGTTCCGTGTGTTGAGGGCTTCCAACGGTCGTGAAGCACTTGAAGTGCTTGCGAAGGAAAATGTGGATGTGATAGTGAGTGACGTAATGATGCCGGAGATGGATGGGCTGGAACTTTGCAGCAAGGTGAAGTCTGAAATCTCTTATTCACATATTCCGGTTATTTTGTTGACGGCGAAAACCACTTTGGAGTCTAAAGTCGAAGGACTTGAATGTGGAGCGGATGTATATGTTGAGAAACCATTCTCTGTTAAACAGCTCCGTATGCAGATCGAGAATCTGTTGAAGTTGAGGCAGTCTTTCCATAAATTGATGGTGAGCTTGGCAGGAGATACGGTTGCTGTTTCGACAACGGATTTTGCGATGTCTCAAAAAGACTGTGAATTTATAGCGAAGATACAGGGAGTAATAGCCGAACAGTTGGCGGATGAGAACTTCTCGATAGATACCCTGTCTGAACAGATGAATATGAGTCGTTCTAATTTTTATCGGAAGATAAAGGCTTTGTCCGGAATGTCGCCTAATGATTATTTGAAGACACTTCGTATGAATAGAGCTGCTGAACTGATAATGGGCGGTACCCGTATTTCAGAAGTGGCAGTGCAGGTAGGATTTACTTCTTCTTCTTATTTTGCGAAATGTTTTAAAGCGCAATATGGTGTACTGCCTAAGGAATATACAGGTCAGCCTCCGATTTCAGGTGAGGCTTGATAAAGAAGGGATAAAAGCATATAAAAAAACTCCTGTCGTGCAATATCATTGGATATTTTCCGACAGGAGTCAAATATAAAATAATTAATCGAGTAGACTTTCTAATTAATTGAGTAGGCTTTATTTCTTTTTCTGTCCCGGGTAAGGCTCTACCATGCAACGTTTAGCCCATGCTTCATAAGCCTTTGTCATTTCAGCTACTTTTTCAGGGTATTGTGCTGCCAGATTATGCATTTCGCTCCGGTCTTCATTCAGGTTGTATAATTCCCATTTAGCGTTTTCTCCCGGACGAACCAGTTTCCAACCGTCATTAGAGAGGAATGCACGTTCATTGTAATGTTCGAATCCAAGATAATCATGTCCTTCACGATGTCCGGTCTTGAAGATAGGAACCAGACTCTTGCCTTCCAATGGAATGATGTCATTTCCTTTATATTTGGTAGGATAAGTAGCGCCTGCCATATCGATACAAGTAGCCATGATGTCCATCACATGTCCGATTTCGGGAGTCGTTTTGCCGACATTCTTCTTGATACCTTTTGGCCAGTGGGCAATCATTGGAGTACAGATTCCTCCTTCATAAGATTTGGCTTTCCAAAAACGGAACGGCGTGTTGGCTACGTTTGCCCAGCGTGCTCCCAGTGAAGCATAAGTTGTTTCCGGGCCAGGCAGCACTTCTTTGTTATGAGGATAAACCATTTTCTCCCCTTTACGTGTCATATCAGGACGGTCATTTTCTCCGGGAGAGTAGTTCTGACAATCTTCATTGCTGCATCCATTGTCGGAAAGGAATAAAATCAGTGTATTTTCAAGTTGTCCTGTCTTTTCCAGGGCGTCGATAACTTGTCCTATCCCCTGATCCATACGGTCGATCATGGCAGCATGAACAGCCATAGCACGAGCATCCCATTCAGCATGTGGGTTATCTTCCCATTTATCTTTGAACTGTCTATCAGACAGGAAATTATCCATGTTAGGGAATATACCAAGCTGTTTCTGACGTTCGTAACGGGCGTTACGGATAGCTTCCCAGCCAACTTTATAGGTATCCTTATATTTTTCAATATCTTCCGGCAGTGCATGCAATGGCCAGTGTGGTGCTGTGTAAGCCAGGTACATAAAGAATGGTTTATCGTCTTTGGCATACTCTTTCACTTCTTTCACTGCACGGTCTGAAAGCGCCTGTGTGATGTAATATCCGTCGGGTACTTCTTTCACGGGTACTTCACCTTCTACCAGACTGAATGGGTCAAAATAGTCTACTACTCCGTAGATAGTACCATAGTGGGTATCAAATCCGCGATTTACCGGATAATGACAAAGATCAGAATAGGTTTCGTGATATACGTGATGTGCGAGCCATTCGCGTTGATCTTTGCGTAGTGGAGTTTCTGCGATGTGCCATTTACCTACCATGCTGGTAGCATATCCTGATTCTTTCAATACTTCAGCGATGGTAACAGCATTGCGTGAAAGCGTACCACGATAACCCGGAAGGTGATCATCAAAGGTCATGCGTCCGATTCCTGCTTGATGTTGATAAAGTCCTGTCAATAAGGAAGCACGCGTCGGACAACTACGGCTGGTGTTATAGAAATGATTGAAGCGTACTCCTTGTTTTGCCAGTTTGTCCAGATTAGGTGTGTGAATTTCACTACCGTAGCATCCCAGGTCAGAATAGCCTAGGTCATCTGCAAGAATTACCAGGATATTGGGTCTTTGATCGGACTTTTTTCCTTTGGCCTCTGCTGCAGAATGTCCAGCAACCATCAAAGCGGTTGGTAATAGTAAAAATTTAGAATTCATAAGTTTAATGTTGGTTTATAATTTGTTTTTCACTGTATTACTCTTTTCCTTTGTCTTTGTTTTCCTCAAACCATTTACATACTTTCTTGCTCAACTTTGCAACCAAATCAGGATGCTCATTTGCGATATTATTCTTTTCGAACTTATCCTTTTCCATATCATATAGTTGCGCATCGCTTCCGTCACCGTTCACTAATAATTTCCACTTTCCACTGCGTATAGCTAAATGGGGGCTTCTGTCATAAGGGTTTCCTGGAAAGCCAAAATGTTTGTTTCGTCCGAAGTCCCACATTAAATCGGTCTTGCGTTTGGCTTCCGATTTACCGAGAAGAACTTTTGAATAGTTCTGTCCATCGCCTTTGTAACCTTTTTCTGTTTTGATTCCGGCTATAGAACACAAAGTCGGATATAAATCTACTGCGCATAATACAGACTCGTTATTTACCTGTCCGGCTTTAATTTTCTTTGGATATCTAACGATGAACGGCATACGGATCCCACCTTCATAAAGACTATTTTTAGTTCCTCTCAAATAAGCGGAACGTACAGATTTAAAGCTGGGTGCAGGACCATTGTCGCTAGTGAAAATAATGATTGTATTTTCTCCCACTCCCAGCTCATCCAGGGTTTTGATGAAACGTCCGAGTTGTTTGTCCATTTCTGCAAGTACAGGAGCAAATGCTTCTTGTGTTTCCCAGCTTTTTCTTTCCTTTTGTTTGAATTCCGGTACCCAAGGGGTATGCATATCATCCGGCCATAGATTCAGGAAAAAAGGTTCGTCTTTATGCTTTTTTACAAACTCAATACTTTTGTCTACAAAGTATTCGGTACGTCTCCAACGTTTTACACTGTCTTTATCCGACCAGATCCATTTGGTTGCAGTGATTGTTGGATCCGGATCCGGGCTTTCGTAGGTTGATATGTATTCGTCAAAACCGTAATTTTTAATAGAAGGAGCATTGTGCACGTCACGTCCGCCTCCCATGTGCCATTTTCCGATGTGTCCTGTTGAGTAACCTGCATTTTGGAAGGCACGCGCCATGGAAGGCAACTTATCATCCAGGAAATTACGTTGTTCGCATCTCTTGTTCGCAGCTTTGTCGTTCAGGAAAGTGTTGATTCCCACTTCAAGAGGAAAGAGACCTGTGGTTAATCCACAGCGGGATGGAGAGCTAACCGGCGCAGAAGAGTAATATTGGTTGAATAATAGTCCGTCCTGTGCCAGCTTGTCAATATTGGGAGTAGGAACGAATTTACCTCCATAACAACCTATGTCACCGATACCCATATCATCGATATAGATAATTACTACATTAGGTTTTGTTTCTGCTTGTGTGTTAGCAATGGGGAGTAGGGCTCCCAGCCAGGGTAAATGTTTTTTCAGATTCATAATTATTGTGATTTAATTAACTTCAGTTTTTCATGATGACTTTTCGCAAAAGTAGGGAAGATATCAGAGAAGGAAGGAAAAATACTAATCAATAAAGGAAAAAAAATGGTAGAATGATAGATTTTTTCTTTCTTCTATTGGGAAAACAGGAATAGAGAAGCTCGTAGAAACCGAGAACTTCTCTATTCTTCTAATTATTCTATGATACGATCATTGGAGAAAGTAGCTTGAATGGGAGCTTTACTTCGCCACGGTTTTAGTCAGTAATTGTACCCATGAGTATTTAGTGTTTTCTACCCAATTATCCGGTGAGACTTCGATAGTACCAGTTTTTGCTGTTATTTTTTGTATGCAAATCAATCCTTTCTTTCCATTGGCAGTTTTGAACAGGTAAACTTTATCTGCCTGAATAGCTAAGACTTCGGAGGTTGGATCTGCCAGATTTTCTATCGGAGTTGCATCTACCTGGGAGATTGCATTAAATTCTGCTTGTGATAAAGAGGTTTCAGCAAATAATGTGTGTTGTAAACCATTAATTGTCATCAAGCCATAATCACTTCTTTTAGCAGGTGAAACAAGAGCAGGTACAGCTTCGCTTCCTGAAGGCAAGATAATATCTCCGAGTGAGAAATCGACTTCGTTTGCATATTTCATGGCATCAGCAGCCATATAGGTGCGTCCAAGAAGCCATGTTGCATAGTAACAACCATAATAAGCCGAAGCTGTCTCTACTATTTCTCCATCTTTTCCATAATCCGGATCGGAGAATAAAACGGAAGGAGTAATCTCTACCAATAACTTACGTTGGTAAGTATTACCGTCGGTACCTAAAACGACTACTGTAATACAGGCATTCTCTTTTAAAGAAGTAAACTTGTAAGTTGTCTCGTAATTAGCGGTTCCGTCTTCAAATGACCGGGCAGTTTCTTCTATCAGGCTCCCTTGTATTCCAGTCTTGGAGTCTGCCTGATAAATTTCAAAACTCATGATTTCTCCCTGTACTTTGACGGTTGCCGTGTATTCTGCAACTCCTTTCTCTAATGATACTCTATTGTTTTGATCGACACCTGTAAATTCAATCTTGACAGGTGCTTCATAATCAACTTCATATTTATCTGCACAACCGAATAATCCAAATAAACTGATTGACAGAATTAATGCAATTATACTATTTGTTTTCATGACTTTATTTTTTTAAGTAAACATTCTATTTAGATTAGTATCCTGGATTCTGATAGATATTCGGGCAGTTATTAACTTCACTCTGTGGTATTGGGGCCAAGTTCATACGCTCGTTATAATTTCGTGTATCTAAAGTTACCCGCTGATATCCACCGTTAATTTTCTTTATTCCGACAGCCGGTAATCTCATAACATCTTTTGCTATCAGCCATCTTCTTATATCAAAGAATCGATGATCTTCAAAACAAAGCTCTACACGGCGTTCTTTGCGTATGCGTTCCCGAAGGGTCGCCTGATTATAATCAGTGGCCAGTAAGTCTGTCGTGATACCGGCACGGCGGCGTATCCTGTTAAGCTGGGCTATTGCTTTTTCTCTGGCTGTATTTGTGTCTTCGGCCTCATTCTCGGCTTCTGCATAATCGAGCAGGATTTCTGCATATCTCATCATTGGAAAGTCCATGTAAGTGGTACCACCTTTTCGATGATCGATACGGTCATCCAGGAACTTTGTCAGGAAGTATCCGCTTCCCCATCTATATGATTTTGACAGGTCTATTGTAGCTGGCTTACCGTTGACTAAAGGCCAGGTAGCACCATCACATAGAATACTCTGTGCCAAACGGGGATCCCTGTTAGCATAAGGAGAATTTTCATTGTAACCGGAGTTCGGGTTAATAATAGCTTTCGTATTTGATTCATAACCGAGGATGGGTTGTGAACCGTCAAGCATATCATAGCAATCTACCAGCCATTGATTGGGACAAGTCACTAACTCTTTGTTTACGTTCCAAGGGTCAAAAGCAGGCATTGTTCCGTAGAGGTCGTTTGTTGGTGCACGAAGAAATGCCATAATCGTTTCACCATTGGTACGGGTATTAAATAATCGCGTGTAGCTTTTTTCCGGAGTAGTTGGATCTTCATATAAACGATAAAAGTCTCCTCCATCAGCATATTCAATCATATCATAAGCTGCATCTGCTGCTTCCTTCCAAGTTACTCCGGAAGCTTTATGCAAGGGACTTGCTGCATAAAGCAACGTACGTGCCAAGTATCCTAAAGCCGCTCCTCGGGTCGCTCTGCCGTAATCTGGTGCATCGTATTTATCGGGTAATACTCCCGGTTCTGAAAGTTCTTTGAATTCATTAGCAATCCAACGGACTGTAGTTTCTAACGATTCACGCTTGATCTCATCATAAAGCAATGGGTCGAGTTCTTTGTCTCCGATTACTAATGCTCCATAAAAGCGAAATAGTTCATGATGATACAGTGCACGTAAAAAACGTACTTGGTTTTTCAGGGCTATTTTTTCTGAATCTTCCAGTGGTGAACGGTCTACGTTATTTAGAAATGTGTTTGCAGAGCGGATAGCTTTATAGTAGAATGTCCATGGATGGGCATCGCCAATCAAACCTTTGGAAGCATCAATTCCCCCTTTTATAAATTTTTCAAGTTCGGATATGACTGCACCTCCGGCACGGGTTGTATTTCCGGCTCCATCGTCCGTTGCATTGTCAAGCATACAAGGCGACTTTCCTATATTTCCTAAGAATCCGAAGCTTCCCTGCCGATCTCTTCCCATGCGCATACGTGCATACAAGTCGTATGCAACTTTGCGGGTCAATGTAATGTCCGAATAAACCTTCTCTGTATCTGTAAGATCCAGCTCGGTTTCTTTCATCAGGCTATCTGCACTACAACTGGTAAGCAGGATAGCCGTTATAAAGGATATAAATAGTTTTCTCATAAATTACTTGTTTCAAACATTAGAAATTCAGGTTGATACCAAAATTTATTACTTTTTGTTGTGGATAGAATTGCCCGTTACTATTGTTCGGTGATTCAGGGTCTACCTTCTTTACATTATCCCATGTAAGGAGATTATAGGCATTAGTATATACTCTGAGTGAACGTATTCCGATTTTTTTCAAAAGTTTGCGGGGAATAGTGTAACCTAACTGAATATTTTTCAAACGCAAGTATTTGGAGTCTTTCAACCAATAATCCGATTTATAATAATTGGGATGTGTGGCAGTGGCTGCTTTGGTGAAACGTGGATATGTCGCAGTTGCAGCTGTTTCCGGTGTCCATCTTCCGATATGCTCTTCGTAATAGTTACCCCAAGAATTATCCCATGCGATATCTCCTTGCAGATAAATGGATGAACGGGTAGCACCCTGAAGTAATACACTGAAATCAAATCCTTTCCAGTTCAAACCGGCGGTAAGGGAAAAAGTCATCTCGGGCACCGGATTATAGCCGATAGGAGCCTGATCGTTGGAGTCAATCACTCCATCATGATTCAAATCCTTATACTTAATATCCCCTGGTCGGCTTACTTGTCCGAATTGAACGGGGGAACTTGCTACATCTTCATAAGAACTAAAGAATCCGTCGGAAATATAGCCGATGAACTGTCCGATAGGATTGCCGGTCTGTGACATATAGGAATAGGGTTTCACTGACTCACTTTTCTCCACAATCTTATTATGGGCATATCCGTAAATCGCTTTTACGGAATATCCAAAATCTCCTTTTTGATCTTGATAGCCTATTTCCAGATCGTATCCTTGATTTGTTACGACACCATAGTTTATAGGAGCCAGTCCGTTTGAACCGGCTGCTTGAGAATATCTTTCCGGCTCACATAGGATGTTACTACGACGTTCTTTAAAAAAGTCGATATTGGCGGATATTTTGTCTTTCAACCATTTTGTCTCAATTCCTAAGTTGTATTTCCGTGCAATTTCCCAAGTGATATTTTCATTGGCACTTTTTCCTTGAATCAGACCTGTAATTGCAGGATTCTGAGTTTCTCCAAAAGTATAACCTAGTCCATTATCATATCCTGAACGATAGTAGTAAGAGAAACTTCCCAGCTTGTCATTTCCAACTTCACCATAAGAGAAGCGTAGTTTTGTAAAACTTAAGATTGGGTTTTCTTTAAAGAAAGGTTCATTAGTGAGTACCCATCCCATTGATGCAGCAGGGAAAAGCTGATAGCGGTGTCCTTCTGCAAAACGGTTTGAACCGTTATAGCCGGCGTTGATTTCGAATAGATAACGATTCTCATAATCATAGTTAACACGTCCTACTAAAGCCTGATAGATATGGGGCACGTAAGAATAACGTCCACCGGGAGTGGAGGTGTAACTCATATTGTAAAGAACTAATCCGGATATGTTATGTCCTGAGAAGGATTGTTTATAACGAACTGCTGCTTCAGCATATTTGCGATGTGTAGCTGCTGTTTTATTAGTGGCTTTTGTAGGCAGCACCATTTCAAGTCCCTGTTTATAAGTTTCGGCTATCGGGTTATATTGATAAATGTTTGGACGTTGTTGTATGCTGCGGTTATTGTTCCAGCCGGCATCATAAGAGAACTTTCCATCGATGCTTAATCCTTTCAATAGTTTTCTTAGGTTATATTTGAAAACGAAATCTGTCTCGAGTTTATTGCTAAAATTGAGGAAAAATCCTGAATAGCATAATGTTACGAGTGGATTCTGTCTCCATATACCATCGGCAGCGGCATAAGTACCGTTTGCATTCAAGATTGGGAAAGCTTGGGGAGAATTACGGTAGAACATACCAAATAGTCGTAGTGCTTCATCTCCGTTGGCATCATAACCGTATGGGCGGTTCTGACTCCCGAAACGATAAGCAAGATTCACGGATACTTTGAAATCTTCAGTCAGGTTGATATCAATATTCGAACGGGTAGTGAGCCTGTTGTACCTATATTCTGAATCATACCCTTCTTTGTATAAGCCTTTAGCTACATCGGGCGAGGCTGCTAAAAGAGCTTGTATCGTTTCATGTTCTTTAATTTTGTCTACATCTGTCTCAAACATACCAGTCTGCGTGAAATATCCCACAGAGACAAAGTAACGTACTGTCTTGTTTCCACCGGATAAGTTGACGTTGTATTTTTGTTGGAAACCGTTCTTCGTAAACATATCTACAAAGTCGTTGTCCGGGTGTGTAAACGGACTTTTCTGGGTACGATAGAGATAGTTATCATACTCTGACAGGAAAATTCCACGGGTATTGCCGGTATCAGATGGGTCAAAGCCATCATTGATGGCACCCTCACGCATGAATCTTGAAACGGACTCTGCATTTTGTGTTTGGGATATACGATTGAAGGAAGTAATACCGAATTCAGATGAGAAGGATATTCGAGTCTCTCCCTCACGACCTCTCCGGGTAGTTACCAATATTACACCATTTGCTCCTCGTACACCGTATACGGCTGTTGCAGAAGCATCCTTTAACACGGAGATAGTTTCTATATCATCAGGGTCGATTTGTGCCATAGGCCGTTCTACCCCGTCAATCAGTACTAAAGGGCTAGAATCGTTCAATGAAGCGCGACCACGAATAAACATTGTAGCCTGATCACCGCCGGGACGTCCGCTCTCTTGCCGGGTTACCAGTCCTGGGATGCGGCCACCTAAAGCGTTTGTGACACTTGATACAGGCATGCTTTTCAAGTCTTCAGTTCCGACATTAGAAATTGAACCGGTCAGAGATACTTTTTTCTGTGTTCCATATCCCACCACAACAACTTCATCTAATTGTGCAATGTCTTCTTCCAAGGTGACATTGATAAAAGGATGATTCTTTTTTATGGCAATAGATTGTTCTATAAAGCCGATCATTGAGATAAGAAGTGTTTGCTCTGCTTCGTTGGACAATGTAAGAGTAAATTTTCCATCCAAACCAGTCACTATTCCATTATTAGTCCCTTTCTGAAGGACAGTAGCGCCAATCATCTCCATTCCTTGGGCATCTTTAACAATTCCGCTAACTTTGGTTTGTGCACAGACATGCCAGATGGAGCTGGTTAAGCATATGAATAATATTATTATCTTTTTCATGTTTTCTATCTATTAAATAGTTTTGATGCCCGTTACCAACCTGGATTCTGTTGGATGGAAGGGCTTTCCTTGATTACTTTCAGAGGAATAGGATGATAATACATGTAATCTTTAAAATTGCGTGCTTCATCTACTGTAATGCGTGTATAATGAAGCCCGGAAGCATTTTCTTCTACTTTCATTCCGATAATAGGTTCTCTAAGTTGATTGCCATCCATCCAACGTCGCAAATCGAAGTAACGATGTTCTTCAAAACAGAGTTCGATACGGCGTTCTTGTTTCACTTTTTCCATAAAGTTGTTATCTGTCACCCCATTAAGAAATTTATCATTTGTTCCGAATCCTGCTCTGGTACGTATTTTTTGTACGGCTTCTATTGCTGTCAAACCATAGCCTTCTGGATCCGCACTCATGCCGTAAGCGTGATGCATGGCTTCTGCGTAGGAAAGTAGGATATCAGATAAGCGAATCATCGGGAATAAGTGGAAAACGGTACCCACATTGGCCTGTCCGAAGTTCAGTGTTTTGTCCAGGAATTTAGCTAAATAATATCCTGTATTGGTCGAACGGTTCTTTACTTGGTTGAGTCCGTCTATGGTTGTGTTATCGCTAATTCGCGTATAAATGGTATTCTTTCCATAAACCGAACCGTCATATCCGATAATTGCTGTCAAACGCGGGTCTCTGTTAGTATACATGCTTGCACCGTCAGAAGAATGGGTATAATCGCTTCCATCTTTCATGGTAAATGCATCGATCAATTGCTGTGAAGGTACTGTACCTCCTCCCTGATCTTTTGAGATTGTAGGGGGATAATGTCTGTTTTCCAGAGCATTGTCCTTAGCAGCCGTATAGAATAGGATATATTCCGGATTAGGATTGGCATTGATAAAGATCTTGTCGTACGTCTTAGCAGCAGTAAGAGCTATCAAACTATATTTTTTACTTCCATCCGGAGATATTGTTCCGTCTGCATTTAGATTGATTACATCTGCACAAGCTTTGGCTGCAAGTTTCCAACGTTCCGTCACATCCGAGCCGTCAGTGTAGCCTAGTAGTGGATCGTTATTATCTGTTCTGTTGTAGAGTGGACTTGCGGCATAGAGTAATGTCTTGGCTTTAATAGCAAGTGCCATTCCTTTAGTCATACGGCCATAAGAACCATTCCCACCTTCCGGATCAACTTTCAATACAGCGGCAGCACTCTCACATAACTGTACGATGTGATTGACGCAGTCTTTGAAAGAGTCTCTTGCCTTTGTCTGCAGTTCAGGATCGTTAACTTCGTAAATACGATCGACGATAGGAAAGCCTCCGTAGTGTCTTAACAGGTTAAACTCAAATAAGGCTTGTAAACATTCAGTTTCCGCACAATAGGTATCTTTAAATGCCTGGATGTCTTCTTCTGTCTTATTTTGTAACACCAAGTCAGCCTCACGCAAATACTTGCGGGCAAAAATGGCTTGTTGAATTCCCTTGTATGACTTATTCCAACATTCTTCAATCGGATTTGAAGAAGTGATATACCCACGAGACAACTTATGAATATCCGAATCTATGATTGTACTTATTCCATCATTGGTGGCTGCATCTAAAAAGGCATTTCCTACGTGGTTGAAGCCTTCGGGAATATATGCATACACCTGATTAATCGGTTTCAGATAGTTCTGTTCATTCGTAAAAATATCATCAGGCTGGGCCCAGTCATAGGGCATGTCATCCAGATAATCACAACCGGAAAATGTTAGTGTTGCGCTTATTGCCAAATAAATTATCGATTTTTTCATGCTATCAGAATTTTAAGGAACAACCTATACTCATGTTTCTCGTCAAAGGAGCTGCCAGTGAAGGAGCTTCAGGATCAACCCATTTATATTTTGTCCAGGTAATCAGATTCGTTCCGCTAAGGAAAAGTCTCAATCCCTTAAGATGGATTTTCTGTATCATTTTTGTAGGAAAGTCATAGGCAACTTCCAGTGTTTTTAATCTTAAGAAATCAGCATCCTTTACATTTAATGTACTTATCTGCCTGTTATTAAGATTGGCATTGTCCAGTGTTGTTAAACGTGGGAATGTTGCATTCTGGTGTTCGGGTGTCCAGTAATCAAGTTGATGTTCAAATATGGTTCCGTTATCTGTGAAAGGATTCATCACAATGTCCGAATATTGATGAGAGACTTTTGCGGCTCCCTGAAATAATGCGGTGATCGAAAATCCTTTGTAGCCGACTCCTAAGTTAATACCATACATAATTCTGGGAATGTCTCCGTAACCGATAGGTACCATATCGTTTACATCAATCTGTCCGTCTTTGTTTATATCTTCATAACGTACATCACCTGGTTGGACATCAGAGAATGTTTGTACAGGAGAGGCTGCTATTTCTTCCCAAGAATTGAAAAAGCCTTTTGCAATGTATCCTCGATTTTCTCCTAAAGGCCGTCCCTGATTCTTCAACCATTCGTATGGCTGATCTACTTCACCGTTTGCAATCAGTTCATTCGTAGAATAAGAGAATGTACCACCTATGAAATAGCTCCAGTCTGCAATATTTGAATTCCACATGGCAGATAAGTCTACTCCATGGCTATTGATTTTGCCTATATTCTGCTTAAATTCCTTTACATTGCCGACAAGAGAACTGATTTTGTTATTTACTACATACATATCATGACGGTTGTCTTTAAAAAATTCTGCCGTAACAGATAACCGGTCTGAAAATAGTCGGGTATCTATTCCGATATTCAGAATTCTAGCTTTCTCCCAAGTCAATCCGGGATTTGGAAGTATATCCTGAATGTATCCTCCAAGCTTTGTTCCCATGTTTACCCCTGTGATATAGACTTCGTTTTGCGGCCACATACGTCCCCTGTAATAAAAGGCGTCTACGCCGGATGAGTTGCCGACTTGTCCATAAGATGCTTTTAGCTTCAGGTAGGGCACTATTTTTTTTGTATCTTTCCAGAAAGATTCGTTAGAAACAGTCCATCCGGCAGATATTGTAGGGAAGAAACCGAATTTGTGTCCCGGACCAAATTTATGAGATCCCTGATAAGCTCCGATAACATCGATGCCATATCTTTTATCATAATTATAGCCGAACCAACCATTTACGCTTTGGAATCGGGTTGGCAATACCATTTCATCATTGCTTTCATATTGTTCATAGAAAGCTAAAGCCGAAACTCCATGTTTTCCAAAGGTACGGTTATAATCTAATTGAGCCACGATACCGGTCCGGCGGAAAGAACTGGTATTATCTACCTTGTTTATCATTGAGTCATCCTCGCGGGTCCGGCGGAGAACATTCTCATTCGTCGCATCCTTTTCGTAATATGCGAAAGTTATCGTACGTCTGATAGAAGAAATTGTGCGTGAATCCATGGATAGAGCAACAGAAGCTTTTAATCCCTCTGTTATGAAGGAAAGATCCTGTGAGAGTTTTGTACGGAAAGAACCATACAATTGTTTGTCCTGGAAGTAGCCGGAGCGATTTAGCATTGCCCATGGATTTTCACGGAATGCATTTCCTGCTACAATTTTTCCATCTTCTGCATTGATAACATTGCCGTATTGATCTGTATATCCTTGGTCATTGTACCATTCTGGGAAGATTCCTTGCGGTAATGTGACTAGATTTTTATAGATATTTTCGGCTCCGCTGCCAGGGCCATTCTGACTTTGATACCAGCCATACAGATTTACATCCAGCTGGGTAGTGCGAGTTACGGCAAAATCGATATTGGAACGGATATTAAACCGTTCGGCAGAGTGATTGGTATTATAATCATGTGAATCATCTGTATTGAAGTAGCCATTGTTACGAGTATACATTGCATTCACGAAATATGTACTTTTTTCTGTTCCTCCTTGGATATTAAGATTATAGCGTTGGCTCCATCGGATATCCTTTAAATATTTATCAGCCCAATCTACATTGGGATATAAAATGGAATTAGGATCATTCTTAGCATAATTCATTATATCATAGTTCGAATACAAGGGATCCAGATTGTCATTATGGCGGGCTATGTTGTGCTGTCTTGCATAATCGGCTGCGTTTAATGACTTTAATTCTTTAAGTGGTTGTTGAGCTATAATTTGAGCTGTCAATTCAACCTGTGGTTTTCCCTTTGCTCCCTTACGAGTTGTAACCAGAATAGCTCCACTGCCTGCACGCATTCCATATAAGGCTGTTGCTGCAGCATCTTTCAATACGGTAATTGATTCTACTTCGTGTGATGACAAAACAGCAAAATCCCGTTCCTGTCCATCAACCAGTACTAATACATCGGGCGAATTACTTCTTTGTCCTCTTATCCAGAATGAATTCTGTTCATTCACTAATCCACCACCTTGCACTTGTCGGGCAAAATAACCAGGTACCAGTCCGGCTAATACTGCCGAAAGATTTGTAACAGGTAGATTGCGTAACTGTTTACCCGAGATTGTGTAGGCTGAACCGTTATAATCTCCCATAGGGAGTACACGATATCCTAAGTCCAAGGGTACATCTTCTTTGTTTTGGACATTTTGTGCCTGGCATATCAAATAGCCAGGAAGTAGCCCAACCAACAACATTTTCTTTAAGAACTTCATACGTATAAATTTTGAGTTAACACCATAGTAGATTGATTGATGATGAGGTCACCTCATTTATCACCTTCAGTGTGGTGACGATTGCTGATAGGTGTATGAGAAGCCATTTTATTGTTATCATTTTGAGACATGAGAAACCAATATAGTTCCCCATGTCTCAAGTTTTTAGATTACTTCCATGATTCTACTCGTAAATCATTCACAGGATCGCGACGTAACACTAATTGTTCTTTCACTTTATAGCGTTTGCCTGCCAATTCATAGGTGTAATTCAGGTTGATTTCCGGACAAGGTTTGTCTCCACTGTTGAAGGTGTAAGTCGGACTTTGGGCAATGTAGCTGCCATTTCCTTCAATGATTGTAACTCCTCCTTCTATACCTTCTATTTGAACATTGTAGTCTGAACCAGATTCGCCGTTGTTGTCGATTGTCAACTGGAAACGATTGATGTTGCTTTTTGCTAAGTTTGCTACTCCGGGTCTTAACAATTTATTTTTCGCGAGAGTACTTAGTTCCAATGTATTATTATTTATCAAGTCTTTTTCTTTATACACCACAGTGGTACCTTCTATTGTATTTCCATTATCGTCTACTTCACTTACTTCACCTTGAAGGTAGTAAACTCCGGAAAAGGAACTGACATACTTGATTGCTACAATAGAATAATCCGCTCCCTCGCGAATAGTGTTCATGGAACTTTCTGTAACTTTGAAAGGGAGAGCATAATGGGTAGTCAGACTTAACGGATCTGTATAAAAAGCATCTGTAAACTTGATTTCAACATCTGCTACAGGTAAATTAGATTTCCGCACTTTAAATATCTCCGGATCTTCCAATATGTAATACTCTTCGGGAAGAAGTGTAAGAGGAGTACCCTCTAATAAAGAAGCATCCAAGGTAAATTTAGCCCAATCATTCATGTCAACTTCTCGTTTACCTCCTAATGATACTCCTACATATATAGGCATGTCACGGTCTGATATTACTGTACGCAATGGGTTCTGTAAAGCAAAACCAACATTTGTAGTTTCATAATCATGCGTATAATCTTCATAGCAAGACGATAAACAAGTCGTCAAAGCAAGCAATATTATTTTTGCAATTTTCATAATCGTATCTAATATTAGTTATGGTAACTATATACAATCTTACAGCTTAACTCTTGTTAAAATATAAAATATTTTTATTGTAGAATAAGTTTTTATATAGATATATAATTAAAAAAGAAGTTAGGGGATTTTGAGGGCAAAAACAAATTAATCAATGTACTCTATTCTGTAGAGTACTATCCACGCTAAACCTTTGTCAGTCATTTGTGGATATTCAGCTATTTTGTACTCAATATATTTTCTTTTCATAAAAATGCACATTTATTAATTGATGTGGTGTAATGTGATTTTTGGAAAGTGAAAATCCTCCTAACTTCTTATTTTGCAAACATACGAAATTTATAAAAGTAATCAATCATTTTAGTAAAGATAAGTAACCTCCATTAACTCCCCTTTGACAACTTTGACAATTAATCACATTCCCCTTACATACCTTTGTATTATTAAGATTTAAATATCTAATAATCAATTAATTATAATATTTAAATCTATTGATTTATAAATAAAATATTAATAATAAAAATGCAAAGGAGGAAACATGATTGATGTATCTAAATTTAACTCTCTAATTGAATTACTTGAAGCTTTTCCAGATGAAGAATCTTGTATCGTTTACTTAGAAAAATTACGTTGGAGAAATGGCAAAGTCAAATCTCCATTTGATAAAAAATCGAAAGTCTATTATTTACCTAATCATAGGTATATGTGCAAGAATACTCAGAAAATATTCAATGTTAAAGTAGGAACAATATTTCATGGTACTAAATTACCACTAAGAAAATGGTTCATGGCAATATGGTTAGTATTAGCTCATAAAAAAGGTATATCTTCATTACAGTTGTCAAGAGATTTGAAGATAACTCAGAAAACAGCTTGGTATATATTACAAAAGATAAGAACTTATTTTATTTGTAGAAATAGAGGTAGGCTTAGTGGTGAAGTTGAATGCGATGAAACTTTTGTCGGTGGCAAAAATAAAAATAGACATTGGGATAAAAAGGTAAAAAACGCTCAAGGTAGAAGCTTTAAAGATAAAACTCCTGTTTTTGGAATGTTGCAAAGAAAAGGAGATGCTATCACCCGAGTTGTAGAAAATACATCTCAAAAAGAATTGACTCCCAAAATATTAGAATTTGTAAAAAGAGACTATACTGTATTATATACAGATGAATGGTTAGGATATAATGCAGTAGATAAGATGTTTTATCATTATAGTGTAGACCATGGTAAAGGTAAATATGTTGATGGAAGAATTTATACCAATACAATTGAAGGATTTTGGTCTATATTCAAAAGAGGTATTATAGGTATCTATCACCATATAAGCAAAAAGCATCTACAATTATATGCTAATGAATTTACCTTTAGATACAATACAAGAAAAATAAAGGATTCGAGTAAATTCAAATTACTATTGCGTAACTCCTATTTTAAAATAACTTATCTCGATATTATAGCTGCATAAATTTTATGCAAATCGTTTTTTGTAAATTTAACATCTTTGTATTACTTATAATTATTATATTTAAACCCTATTATGTATAATTTTAATTTTATGTATGTTATGAAGAAACTACTATTGATACTATTCACTATTTCATTATGCTTTAATGCATTTGGTCAAGATTCAACTTATACTTATGAAAAATATGGTATTATTAATCAATATACCAATAATATGGTATTAGAAGTTGATGATATTTTAAGATTTTCCAAACATAAATTGAAAAATGAAAATTGTTTTATTATCAATATCAATGATTTATCTTCTTCTAGTAAAAAATCTACTGGATTTATTTTAACTATAGCTTTAAAAGGTTATGATGAATTGAATGAACAGTATGTTTATATTGGTGATGCTATTGAAGCTATAAATGAGTTAGTTTATATAGGGAAATGCTTAGTTAAATCTAAGAATAAATTGGATATATATCTTAATAATCAAGGTTATAATTATGAAGAAATTTATTATAACAATGACTTATCCTTTAGTGTGAATTTTTATAATATGAGAACAGACGAAAAAGGATATATACCACAAATACCAAATAAATTTATAAGAATATATCCAATAAGAAATAAAACCGAGCAAGAAAAAAGGGAAAAGGCTTTAAAAGAAAAGCAAAAACAGGAATATGAAAAAAGAGAAATTGAAGAAATTAAATTAATCTTAGATGAAGTAAATATTGAGAAAAAAATTTCAAATATAAAAAATGATATGATAAAATCTTATCTACAAAAAACAAAGGATATAATATTAAACACTCCAATAGAACAATTAATTGAAGAGAATAAAGTGAAGAAGAAAAATGCTTTTTTAAATTATAATTTTGAATTACGCATAGATAGCAATAAAAATGTAAATATCTTTAAAGATAAATGTAGTTATGAATTTCCCTATTATAATTACAATAGAAATAAACCATTCGGTGATTATAAAGAGAAAAAGTTAAGCACTTTTGAACTTTCACTTAAAGATAAATGTAGGAATAAGTATTATCTAAATAATTTTAATTGTTGCAAGATTGGCAATGATATATTTATAGAAGATTGTGGGTTTTCCTATAAATTCATATTTGAAACAGATATAATTGGAGTAAAGGCAAAAGGAGATAATCTTAAATATTATTCAAATGAAAATAGAATATCCCAATTTGAAGAAGTACATGATTGGTGTTCCAAAAATATTACACAAAATGGATTTTATTTTATTCATTATATTCTTATAGATGGAGAATTGGTTTGTAGAACTTTAGATTTAAATAAAACCCAAAAGAAAAATTTAAAGCAATATTTGAAAATAGGTCTATTATATAAATTGAACAATTATATAAACAATTAACACCCATTCACATCTCTTTATTAGACTTTGCATAAAGGTTTTCTACCTTTGTAGAAAAGAAAAAATGTAACGTCTAATAAAGAGATTATTATGAAAAAGGAAGAAGTTTTGAAAGAGTTAAAAGAAATCGCCCAAGAGTTAAATGTTGACTGGAAAGATTCCAAAGTTTTATTAAGATATAATGAAAAGCATCCAGAAGGTATTTCTATTGAAATATGTAAGGTGTTAATTCATCCTGTATATTTTCCAAAAGATCAATGTCAATACATACCAGAAGTAGCTTGTGAATGGCCTGAAGAAACAGGTGAAATTCCATGGTATGACTTATAAGAAACTTCTACTTTCTATATCGTCAAATTCAGAGATTATATTAGGATCAGTTACTAGGTTTTAAGCTGTAAGATTGTATATAGTTACCCTAGTTATTATTCCACCCCATATTATTTTTGAGGTTTGGGTTCTTTAATAATTCGTCGTTAGGTAACGGCAAATAGTAATAGCGAAGTGCATCCAACGGACGTTGTTCTATTTCTTTTATTTCATAAGAAAGACCGTTATCTGTTCTTGTCACTTGTATTCCTTCAATAGTGGTATCTAGGGGAAGTAAACAGCGGCGTAAATCCCAAAAACGGTGATCTTCGAAAGCAAATTCTATACGACGTTCATTTTGGATTAATTTCCGGAATGCTGCTTTTCCTTCAGAAGCTACTTCTGACAAATAGGTAGCATCTGTGATACCACCTGATTTTTCACGTATGATTTTTAAGACATCATAAGCACTATATTTGCAGTTGTCACCTTTACCTTCAGGTCCCCATGCTTCATTAGCGGCTTCTGCATAATTCAGCCAAACTTCTGTTTTACGTAATAATGGGTTAAAGTGCCGAGAATTCAATGTTTGAATTGGATCCAGCATATTTTTTTGTGTAGTAGACAAGAACTTAGATAAATAATATCCCGAACGACTGGCATAAATGTGAAAACTCTCTGAATCTTTTCCACCTTCAGATACATCAATGTTTGAGTTATAAGCTCCAAATTTTTTTCCTTGATAATATAGATTCATATTGAATCGGTTATCTCTAGCTATCAAATACGGATCTTGCTCATCATATAATGAACGTGAATCTGTTATTGGATAACCATTTTTGGCAGGAAAGGCGGCAGCTAAATTATGGGAAGGAATTGTTTGTGCATTTCCCAAATAAAAAGGAGGATAGTGTCGGCTTTCCATACCATGTACAAGTCCCATGTAGGTGCGGAAAATAAAATCGGCCGGGGTATCACTGCCAGCGTCAGCCAAATCTTTAGCAGCCATCGCTGTAAAGGTATAGTTTATCCCTGCGTCTTTGAGCACTTCATTGGCAAAAAGAGCAGCACGCTCCCAACCAGCTTGATAAGTAGCTTCATTTAATACAGTAAAATTACCCATGCCATTTATTTGAATTACATCCTTGTCTTGATAAGCCGGACTTGCTGCATAGAGCAAAGTTCTTGCTTTAAGAGCATTTGCCGCTAATCCGCAAGCTCTACCAATTTTAGATTTTCCGACAACTACATCATCTCCTGTGTAAGTTACAGGCAAACGTCTTGCAGCTTCTTCACAGTCGGAAACAATCTGGCTGACGCAATCTTTATACGAGTCACGTTTAAACAGGCTCGGCTTCGCAGATTCCTTATCACCAATGAAATGGTTGGTGATCGTATATCCCAATGCTTCTCCTTCGTCTGTTCGTCCTCCATAAGTTTGTAACAATTTGAAGCTGCACCATGCTCTTAAAAAATAGGCTTCGCCAAGTAAACGAGTCTTTATTGCCTGATCAGTTTCTTTACTTACACGATTGTATATTACATCATCTGTAACTCCTTTTTCCATGAATAGATTGATGCTTTGTATCTTATCATACATATTGTCCCAATTTCCAAGTGGATTTGTTGATCGGCTGAATGCTCCCATGCTAGCCCGGTATACACTCGAACCATAATTTCGGGTTAGTGCATTGTCTGTTGCAGCATCTAAGAAATTATCATCATAATGATCCGGAACAACCATTAAATCTGCATATACTTGCGTCAAAACGGCTTGTGCCATATCGGGATTAGTCCATACGGTCTCACTGGACCATTCATTTGTCAATTTAGGGTCAAGCAGATCTTCACAAGAAACAATACTTCCCCAAACACAGGCTAACAGTATTAATTTGCTTATTTTCATATTTGCATATTTTTTAAGTTTAGAAAGAGACGGATAAACCGCCGGTTACAGTCATATAGGCCGGATAATTTGTGATTCCGGCATTTAATCTTTCCGGGTCCAGATCCTTTATTTTAGAGAAGGTAAGCAAATTTGTACCACGTACGAATAGTTTACATTTGTTTGCAAAGAATCTACCTGCCTTATTTTCAAATGTATAACTAAGTTCTATATTTTTCAAACGGAAAAATGAGCCATTCTCTGTCCAGAAACTGGAATCACGAAAGTTATTGCTTTCTGTCGTTGTTGTTAATCGGGGCATTGTACCTGAAGGATTATTAACCTCATGGTAGCGATTTAATGCTAATTCAGAGTATCCATTCAGACCATTATTCCAATAATAAGCGTTTGTACATAATTGAGTAATACCTGTATGAAGAGTTCCTAACATATAAAGTCCAAACCCTTTGTATTTGAGGTCTACATTGATTCCCCAAGTGGTTACAGGAAAACTTTGCCCTAGGCTCATACGGTCATTATCATCTACAATCCCATTGTTGTTTAAGTCAGCGTATGCAATATCGCCGTTTTGATATATACCGTATGATTGTAATGAGTGATCTTCTAATGGAATGTCTTTTCCAAATAATCCTAGTGCTTGTAAGCCAAAAATAGTACTAGTAGGCCGTCCAATGGCTTTACGATAGCTTTCCACTCCTTCTATTTCATTCCATTTATCTAATTTATTTTTTGAATAAGTCATATTGGCTCCGACTGTGTATAAAAAGTCCCGTCCGATATTCCCTTTCCAGTTGATTGCAATATCTATACCTTGATTAGTCACTTGGCCGATATTTTCATACATGGTATAATTCCCTGCTGTAGCGGCATATTGGGCGTTATTCACTCCGATGATATCTTTTCTACATTCATGGAAATAATTGAGTTCTGTGCTTAGGCGATTATTAAAGAATAATCCTTCGATACCAATATTAAACTCTTGAGAGTATTCCCATGTTAAATCAGGATTTCCCCAGCGAGCTAAACTAACTTTATGATCTGTTTGATCCTGGAAGAAATTATAGTTGCCATTATTATTCCAACCAGTTTGATACAAGAAGAATCCAGTATTACCTGTATAGCCTAATACACCGAAACTTGCTTTTAGCTTCAGAAAGTTAACAGCCTTTACTTCTTTCATGAAACTTTCGTTAGAAATTATCCATGAAGCTCCTACAGCCGGAGAAAAGAAAAAACGATCGTTTTTATCAAATTTGTTGGACCCCATACCAGCCAGAGTTAGCTCGGCTAGATAGCGTTTGTCATAACTATAGTTTAAACGCAGAGAGATGTTGGCATCTTTAAAATCTTGTGTCATTCCTGTCATCTCATTCTTTGTATACCGGAATGCGCCAATTGCTGAAAAGTCATGCACTCCTAATGTGCGTTCATATCCTATATCTGCACGCATACCAAAATAGCGGTAGGTATTATTGGAGGCTATCTTTTGCGTTTTGGGCAAATCCAGCTTTTTCATCTGTGTATATCGGGTGATAGTTTCACCGTCTAAATCACTATAAGTGTCAATGGCATAAGTTGGATAAGTATTCCTTAATTCTTGACGTAAGTAACTATAATTGTCAAAAGTTACATAAGCATTAAATGTCAATCCCTTAACGTATTTATTGAAGTCAAAATTTGCTCCAAGGTTTGTTTGGCTATTTACATACCTTTCGGAAGTGTCACCTCCATAAACCATATCTGCATATAAATTGTCTACTATCCGTGTGCTGGCTCCGAAGAATGGCGTGCCATCTTCATTGGGGGTAAACTGTCCCGATAATGTTTCATTAGGAATAATGAAAGGGTACTCATTGGGACGATTAGAAGATAATGTACTGAATATGCCTGCACCATCTTTTGCTCCCCAGTTTTTCAGTTCCACACGAGCTGCAACATCTGCTGTTACTGTAAGAAAATCGGTGATTTTAATATCCAGATTACCACGTGCATTCATACGGTGTAAAGCCGAACGTTCTCCAACTTTTTCTAATCCGGAACCACCAGTATATCCACCAACTAATGCGTATTTCACACCTTCATTACCTCCATTAAACTCAATTGTACCTTTTCGGTAGATATTTTGGTTTAATAAGAACTCATTGTAATAATCAACATTTGGATACAATACATCATTGACTCCACTACTATTTCTGTATCCTTCTAATTGCGTGTCAGTATAATAAGGATTCATCCCATCGTTTATACGAGCTTCATTAAACAATTTTGAATAGTTGTAGGAATCCAGATACTTAGGTACACGTGTAGAGGGCTGTATACCGTATTCTACCCCGACACGAACAATTCGTTTATGAGCTTCTCCTCTTTTAGTACGTACCAAGACCACTCCGTTTGTGGCAGCTGCTCCATACAGGATTTTGGCTGTAGCATCTTTTAAAACTTCGATGGATTCTATTTCTTCCGGTAAAATATCATCTATCGGGCGTTCTATTCCGTCAATAATAACCAAGGCCGTATTTGTTCCATTATTGTGTTGTCCACGTACATATAATGTTGATGTGTTATAGCCCAAGCCGCCATCACCGGAAATAGCAATTAGTCCGGCAGCCTGTCCTTGTAAGGCATTGGATAATTGTAAATCAGGGTATTTTAATACATTTTCCATAGATAACTTGGATACTGTACCTACCAGGTCCCGCTGATACGTTTTTCCACCGTCTGCACGTTCGTGTATGTCCCTTTCTGAAGCATATAGATCTTCATTTTGTAATTTGATGACAGTGGGTTGTTCTTTTGCGAGGTTTATTACAACATCTTTATAACCGAACGCTTCAATTAATAAGGTTCCATCAGCTTTTGTTTTGAGTGCAAATTTTCCATTTGCATCTGTATAGTTTATAATAGAACCTTCACCGCTCAATACTGTTACTCCGCTTAGCGGTTTACCTGTGTTGTCTGTCACCAGCCCTTTCACTTCAATAAGGGCTGTTTTTTTCTTTTTAGGTTTATCCTGTGCTTCTAGCGAAGTGGCTATGCCGGATAATATAGCAGTGACAAACAGAATAAATATGAATTTATTATATCTTTTCATTTGATTAAGCCATTTTAATTACCAATATGGGTTTTGTTGCAAATTATTCAATGCGTCTACGTCATGTTGAGGCAAAGGATACCAGTAATTCTTCTTTGTAAAAGAACGCACTTCCGGAGTTATATCGATTTGTTCATAATCATAAGTCAATGTAGACTTATCCGTGATACTTCCATGATTAGATTCTCGTGGTGTGAATAATGCTCCTTTAATAGGATAAGTATCCTTGAATGTTTCTTCCAAGATCATCCAGCGGCGGATATCCCACCAACGATGATTTTCAAACATTAATTCTACGGCACGCTCACGGCGATAAGCTGCACGGAATTTATCAGGATCGGCTACAATATCTGATGGCAGATCTGTTAAGCCAATTCGTCTGCGAAGAATATTAATAGCTTCTGCAGCTGATATAGGACATCCTTCAATAGTTGCCGTAGCACTTCCACAACCCTCAAATAGCGCTTCTGCATAATCTAAATAAATTTGCGAAGCACGGATATATATGGTGAGGAAGCGATAGTCCCACCAACAGTTCGGATTGTTCTTTTCAAGATACTGATTGCATTCCGGCCACATGAACTTTTTACACATAAATCCTGTGAACATTCGTTTGTTGCAGTCTTTTTGAGTTAACATGTGCTGATAGGCTGCTCCTCCTTTGTAGGTTGTAATGTAATAGGTACGTCCATCAGCGTAATGTCCCCAAGTTGTTCCAGGTAAAAGTATGTTGTTGTAGAAACGGGGATCACGATCCTCAAATGGTTTATGGTCATAGTCAAGTGCATAGCCGCTTCGTGGGTCATCAATCGGGTAATAAATACCGTCTGCTCCCTTCTTGTCAAACATGTTGACGATATTCAAACTTGGGCAGCACATGGAATTTCCATCTGGTCCCGAACCGAATGCAAGATCCTCATATTGCCAGAATGTGCGGATAGTGCGTTTTTGGTTTTGATTAGCAGCGTTAGGAAATTGTCGCTTGACCCAAATGTATTCCGGTTGATGCACAGGTGGATATTTAAAATAGAAAACATTCGTATATTCTTCTTTACTAGCCAAACCATAGGGATAAGGGGCAGACTTGCTTCCATCCATATAACGTATTACTTCATAAGCTGATTTTGCTGCGGATTTTGCGCGTTCCGTGTCATAGCCTTTGTTTTCTGTAGAATTTAAATCATTCTGCATCAATGGACTTGCATCAAACAACTGTGCCCATTCTTTAAGTGCCATTGCTGCAATTTTTGTGGGTCTTCCATAGTTTGGATCATCCCAACTGTCAGGTAACATGTAGATTGCTTTTTGTATATCTTCCATCATCCAGTCGTGTGATTCATGGTAGGTCATACGGGGAATATCATCATCTCCACCTTCAAAGACCTTGTCAATAATAGGCATCCCCCCATATCTTTTGATTATCTGAAAGTAGAACCAAGAACGATAGAAATAAGCTTGTCCCAGAATCTCATTTTTTTGTTCAGGTGTCAAAGGAGCCTTATCGATATCATTAATAATGCGGTTATTGATACGCAACGCCTTATATGATCGAGATATAGCTGTACTTCCAGCATTACCGATTTCGAAAGTCTTATTTGATTTGGCATTACTTAACCAGTTTCCGGAATGTAAAGTAAAAACGGCAGATGAATTATCTGTAGTTGCCATTTCGTCTGCAAAGAGACCGACAAATGCGCGTCCATTTTCCCAATTATCCATCACCATAACATTTTCCAATTGGTTGAAAGATTGGTCTAAGAAACCTCGTAAGGAATAGTAATCCCTAAAGATATCATCTTCTGTCAATCCTACATCTTCCCTTTTATCTAAGAAGTCTTCACAGCTTGTCATCCCGCCAAGAATGAAAACTGAACAGATATATAATAATACTTTTCTCATCTTTATTTCTTTTGAATATGATTAAAATGAAACTCTTAGTCCTAAAGTGTAAGTACGGACAATCGGATAGCTGCCAACACCTCCTGTTTCAGGGTCCACGCGTTTGTCCCCTTTCCAGAAGGTTAGTAAATTATTCCCGTTCATGTAAACCTGAAGATTAGAGATATGGGCTTCACTCAACCATTTTTTAGGGAATGTATATCCTATCTCCATGTTCTTTAATCGTATATACGAATAGTCGGAATAGCGATAAGTACTTTCCACTTTGTTGTATGTATTGTTCAAGTGTGTAGCAGGTCGCATAACACCCGATGAATTAGCTGTTTCCGGCGTCCATCGTTCCATGGATTTTGGTTGAACACGTATGTTTGAAGCTGGAAAATCCCACAGATATTGATCGAACTGTAACTTATATATATTGCGTGGCGAATAGAGCATTGCACTGAAGTTAAGTCCTTTCCAATTGAACCCGAAAGAAAATCCGATGGTAGTCAATGGGTAATTCAATTCGTCTACAACTACCTTGTCGTTTGAGTTGATTATCCCGTCTCCATTGAAGTCTATATAGATAAGGTCTCCCGGAATTACTTGTGATGCTGTAGTACCATTTATAGCTGTTTGTGCGTAATTGAACACATCGTCTATCGAACCATAATTACCGATCGCAATAAAACGGTTTTGATAATCAATCGGTTTACCTGCAGCTTTCAAGTGCTCATCCGCATTTCTAGGATCATCTTTATAGACAATCCGGTTTTCGCTGGCTGCAAAAGTTAAAGCTCCCCAGTAATTAAAATTACGTCCGATTTTGTCATTCCAGCGTAACTCTAATTCTAAACCATGATTTTTCGTTTCTCCTCGGTTGATAGCGTTAAAAGTAGCTCCTACAATGGAAGATGTGGTTTGTGGAGTCATTAGAATATCTTTACGATTCTCTTTAAATAAATCCAAAGTTAAATCTAACTTATTCCATAAGCCAATTTCTATTCCAAAGTTATGTTTAGTCGCTTTTTCCCATGTTGAAGTCAAGTTAGCAATATCTCCTTCTGTATAGAGCGGGCTATGTGTGACTCCTTGTGTATTTCCTAATTCAATACTTCCTAAAGAATTAAATAATTGGATGTAATTCCAACGTGCAGCAGCTGCATCACTACCGACTTTTCCGTATGAATATCTAAATTTTAGGTTAGTCAGCACATCTCCAACATGTTTTTTTATAAAAGGTTCTTCTGAAGCACGCCATCCCAAAGAATAGGAAGGGAACAGGCCGAAGCGTTGTCCTCGGGCAAATTTTTCCGAACCTGTATAAGAGATATTCATCTCTGCCAAATAACGTTCTTTCCAGTTATAAGTAACACGTCCCACCCATTCTTCACGATAACTTGGGAATTTGATAACTTTATCATCTTTTGAATCAGATACTTGACGGTTCATCAGCGCTAACGCTGTTACATTATGACTTCCGAATGAACGCTTATATTCCACAGAGAATTCGTAATATAATTTACGATTATAACCATCCAAATTATCATAAGAAACGTTGGGGGGGAGTTCAATATCCTCATCATTTGGCCATCGTTTTTCCAAAATCATGGGGTAAGTGAGGGAACCATCTGCATTGACTGTCGGATTAGAATAATCATATTCGCGATGGTATTTAATAATACTGTTTCTGGATTCAAAATCATTGTTACCCCAAATTTCACCAGTCTTTATACTAGAACGAGTAGTGGAAGCAGAGGTGTATGAAACTTTAGCGGCAGCTTTTAGTCCTTTAGTTAGAAAGTCCAGTTTTTGTTCCAAACGAACATCATACCATCCCTGAAAGGTTTTATACAGTTGTGATCCATTTGTATTCATATTACAAACAGGATTATAGCCGGCAGTAGATCCATCTCCCCAATAGCCATCACTATACTTTATCGGGAAGGAATTGGTTGGTGCCGCAATGATTCTAGTGTACACATCATCAGCAAAGTTGTCATTGCGGTATCCCATTTTCCCTGCAATATTTACTGATAAGGAAGTCGTTTTAGTTAAATTAAAATCTAAATTTGAACGCCAGTTATAACGGCGATAGTAGTTCCTTGGATCAAAATTCTCCTGTTTCTGTAAATCATAAATATCACCGTCATTTTGATAACCGATGGAGGCGAAGTAACGCATGAAATTGGTTCCTCCGCTGATATTCACATTATATTGTTGGGAAAAACCTGGTTTAACCAACTCATCCCACCAGTCTACTTGTGGAAAGACATCATTATAAGGGTCGTAGTTGCCTGTATCAAAAGCATTTGACCAAGCATTGATGACAGATTGTTTAATTTGTTGATTCCAGTTGTTGTCATTAGCTACAGCTTCATTATACATTTTCATAGATGTAACATAATCTGCCCATTCCATATTTGCAGTAGTCTGTTTAATACCAAAGCTTGTAGAAAAATTGATGTTTGGTTTCTTATCTTGTCCGCGTTTGGTTGTTAACAATATTACACCATTTGCACCTCGAACCCCATATACAGCTGTAGCAGAAGCGTCTTTTAGAATAGATATAGACTCGATTTCATTCATGTCAACATCGTTCATATCCCTTTCTATACCATCCACTAATACTAAAGGGTCAGAGTTTTGCCAGGAAGCCTTACCACGAATGTACATTTTGGTATCACTTGCTCCAGGCTTGCCTGACGTATTGATAGCTACCAAACCATTTAGTTTGCCTTGTAAAGCCTCTGATACAGAAGTAATATTACCTCCTTTCAACAATTCTTCTCCTTTAGTTTGGGTAATAGCGCCTACACTTGATACCTTTTTCTGAATACCATAACCTACTACCACTACTTCTTCTAGTTGTTTGCTGTCTTCTTCCAGAGAAATGATAGGCTCTTTTTTCAGATCATCCACTTTGATTTTCTTTTCTTGATAGCCGATATAAGAGATTTTGAGTACAGCATTAGCAGCTACAGATAGCGTAAACCGACCATCTATGTCAGAAATGGTACCATTCGAAGTGCCTTCAACAGTAATATTTACTCCTATTAAAGGTTCATTACTTTTTGCATCTACAATTTGCCCTTTAATGCTATGATTCTGCCCCCAAAGTAGAGGAGGAGAGAGTAGCAGAGCTAGAAAGAGTAGACACATCCACTTAAATTCCAAGTTTTGATGTTTCATAGTAATAACGTTAAAAAGTTGTGTGTATAAAAAACATTCTTATTTCTTTTTTTGGTAAGGTTCTACTATACAGCGTTTAGCCCATATTTTGTAAGCCTTTGTCATTTCAACTACTTTTTGCCATAGCATTATTGATGAACAATAATGCTATTGGCAAAATGAGATAATTTGATTTTATAGTAATATTCTTTAAAGATCTCATATGTATAAATTTGAAGTAAACGTCGTGCTAACTTTATTGATTATTCTGAACTTTATCCATTAATACCTTCATCCAGTATCCTCCGATCACCGAACGGGCTCTGAAGCCTACCCATCTACCGCTGTCTGTATGGTGCCAGTCGCTGATAGGCACACGAGATACTGTTTCATTGATATATTTATAGACAGGATCAGAGAATTTCTGGAAGGTTTCCTTATCTGAAGACATAGCTGCCGTCCACATGATCCAGTCGGATTTTGTGTATTCTTTACGAGAGTCCAGAGGGAGCCCATAAGGATTCTGTTTTGTCAAATAATAGTTAATCTCTTTTCTGATAACATTATTAGGGAATAAATTCAGGTTCCACAACTTATCCCAAACCATGTTATATTTTTGACTCCAGGTATCTTTACGGTCAAAAGCCAGACGGTAATGATCTCCCTCATTCGCCATTTCTTCCCATTTCACCGCCATTTTCTTGGCTATAGCCGCATATTTGTCTGCTACATCATTCAATCCGAGCATCCGAGCCATCTCGCTGTATCCGGCCACTCCCATGATCGCTTTTACAGAAAGATTGGCATTGTGTGCCCAATGTCCGGCGAAGTCATCCGTGCAAAGTTGGTTTTCCGGGTCCTGTCCAAACTAACAAACCTAATTGTATCTATTTGATAATCTGAATATTATAAATTAGCGTATTGTTACTGTGTTGTGCTTTACATCTTTTTCAAGTAAAATTAAAGTGATTTTTCTCTCAATAAAGTCACTTATTTTCATTACTTTATTATTCTATTTTCTTTCGGATGAACTCTAAAAATGGCGAAAACATCAATAATTAAGTATTGCAAAATTGGCTGTTCTTAATTTATTTCATATTTTTGCAACGACGGTTGACTCAACAGCCGTTGAGAAAAACTTATTGATTATGAAGTTTTATAATAGAGAGAAAGAAATTGCAGAATTGAAGCGTGTACAAGAGCTTGCATTTGGTCAAAATTCCAGAATGATTGTGGTAACAGGCCGTAGGCGTATTGGAAAAACCAGTCTTATAAAACAAGCTCTGAAAGGAACACCTACTGTATATTTTTTCATTGGAAGAAAAGCAGAGAGTATATTAGTCGCAGATTTTATAAAAATAGTACGCGAGACATTATCTATTTTTATTCCGGATGGCATATCCAACTTTACTACTTTGATACAATATCTTTTCGAAATAGGAAAAACACGTTCTTTTAATATTGTTATTGATGAATTTCAGGAGTTTTATAATATCAGACCCGATGTTTTTAGTGATATGCAAAATCTTTGGGATGAATATCGGCAAGAAACTAAAATAAATCTTGTAATTAGCGGCTCTGTATATTCATTGATGCAAAAGATATTCACAGATCATGGAGAACCATTATTCGGACGTGCTGACAATATTTTATGTCTTCGACCCTTCAATACAAAAGTGCTAAAACAAATTATGGAGGATTTTGCGCCCGGATATAGTAATGATGACCTATTAGCTTTGTATACACTGACCGGAGGAATCCCTAAATATGTAGAGCTGTTCTGTGACAATCAAGCCCTTTCTGTTGACCGGATATATGACTTTGTTTTTTCAGAGAATTCCCTGTTTATAGATGAAGGGCGTAATTTGTTGATTACTGAATTTGGGAAAAATTATGGTATTTACTTTTCTATCCTATTAGAAATAGCAAATGGGCATTATACACAAGGAGAAATAGAATCGGCATTAGGTGGTATATCTATCGGGGGCCATTTAAGTAAATTAGAAAATGTGTATAATTTGATAACACGTGAGCGGCCTATTTTTGCGAAACCCGGTACTAAGAAGAATGTACGATATATTATTGGCGATAACTTTCTAAATTTCTGGTTTAAATACATTGAACGGAACCGTTCTTATATTGAGCTACAGAACTTTGAAGACCTTCGTCAACTAGCAAAGGCTGATTATCAGACTTATTCAGGTAGAGTATTGGAGAAATATTTTAAACAGAAATTAGCAGAGGAAGGAGGGTTTAAAGAAATTGGTTCCTGGTGGGAAACTAAAAGTTCTGCAAACAAGGAACGATTAAACTCTTTTGAAATTGATATTGTCGCTCTCAAATCAAGTGGTAAGAAAGCTCTTATAGCAGAGGTTAAACGGATGCCAGAGAATAATTATGTCCATTCAACTTTCATGGAGAAAGTGGAGCATTTAAAACACAAAGAAATGGCGAAATATGATATTGAAACACGAGTCTTAGGCCTAGAGGATATGTAATTTTATTCAAATAGAGTGATGGACGGTGCTCTTAAAGAATTCCCCCAGCTACAACTAATTGTAACAGGGGGAATGGTTAGAGCTTATCAAGTTCGTTTATTTCAATTCATTTGTATTACCATTCAATTTGCTGGTCCTCATCTGGAATTTGCTTATTGAAATTTCTTTCAAGCATCATCGTCCCTTGAACCTTATAATAAATGGGCTCGGGTGCGGATGTTACATCTGCAAAATCATAGTCAATGGTGAATGAAACATAACGATGCATCAAATAAGGGCGTGTACTATCCATAATTTCTGCGACAGAATAATTGGGTATGACATTATTTTTGAAGTAGATTTCTTCCTTGTGTGGAGCTGTTATATCTACCGTCATATTTTCTTCATCAAAATGCATACAGATTTTATATGTTTCACGCTGTTCCAATTCCTCTCCCATCAAGCCTGCATAAAAGAAAATCGTATTATCATCTACTACATAGGCAGTACGCGTATTCGTAGTTAACGGCTTTTTATCAAAACTTCCATCTTGATTCTTGATGTACACTTCCATTGTTGTGGTGGAATACGAACCAGAATAGTCATTGAAAGGAATGATCTTTAACAATGCTTTTGCATAATTCTTACGCGGATGACTTTGGTAATTGTATGAGGCATTATCTACAATAGTTAATGGCAATACCCATTTGTTTACCATATTGAGATTATTTAATTTAAAATCTACATCAAGTAATGCCACATTAGAACCCGCCGGAATATGAATAACTTCCGGAAATTCAAACTTATTTTCCTCTAAAGCTTCATACCACAACTCTTCGCGCGTACTAAATCGTTCTCGATTCAAAGTATTCAAAGTATCTAAGTCTACAGCAACGTGGATATCCATATCCTTTTGATTTGTGTTTGAACCACTAACAATTACAGGCAATCGATAGGTCACTTTCCCATCCTCCTTATATCTGACATAGACATCACTGACTCCGGTATCTGCATTAACAGGAGCTTTGAAGGATATATACGACTCATATTGTTCGTCTTCCCATTCATTGTTGCATGAACTGCATAACGCAGTAGCAACTAATATTATCAGATAAACGTATAGCTTTCTCATTTCACATTCTTTTTAAGATTAATCATTATATGTCCAACCCGGATTCTGTGTCAATAGTTTATTTCGTTTTAGCTCCTCATGTGCTATTGGCCAAAAATATAATTTACGGGAAAATGCCGTAGGCAAGTCATCAATTACCACCGGAGTGTGGAAAGATTCCTTTTGCGCTTCTGTCATTAGTCCATTACATCCATATACTTTTATGGATTCTTCTACATCAGCATCTTTCCATCTACGCAGGTCGAAATAACGCTGTCCTTCACCCATCAACTCTATCTGACGTTCACGTTTCAGTTTTTTGCGGAATTCATTCTTGTTTTGATATACTGTTTCAGAATCATAATCTGGTACACCTGCACGACAACGGATTGGACGGATGCCTTTTTTCAATTCGCCTTCGTTGCGTATGATCGTATAGGTCGTAGAACCATCCCAGGAAGGAATATTATATGTATCACTCAATTCGTTCACTGCCTCTGCATAAATCAGTAGTATTTCTGCATAACGGATGGCTGGTTCTGCTTTTGTAAGTATATTAGCACCATAATTGGTATCGTCCGGATGCACGAATTTCTTAATACCTATACCCGTGCGAAGCCATGCTCCCGTACTTACAAATCCATCGTTTTTACCACGATAATAAAACACTTGTACATCTATATCCTTAATATGGTCTGTATTCAATTCGTTTTTTAACAGTGACCATACACTACCGTTAAAAGCTACTGACGCATAAAAACGCGGTTCACGTTTAGCATACTGTTTAGAAACGTTTTCACGTAGATGCTCATATCCTCCTTCCGTTCCGGCTTCCTGTTTAGTGACAAATCCTTCTACGCGTTTTCTTGCATCGCTCCGCCCTGGAATTCCTAGTTCACGCTCTTTACCCGGACAATCTGTTCCATCACTCATATAATATGCATCACACATTTTCTGGGTCATTCCATAAGAATTATCCCCATTGCCTACCGACTTCGGCAACTGATGACGAGTCATTGCAACAAGACTGTTATCTCCTTGGTTTCTTCCACGACTGAAAATCAATTCAGGATTAGCATTCATTGATAACGCTCCGTTAAAAACTGCACGATAGGATTCAAAAGGGTCTATATCTTTATAACCATCCGGCCAGTTAGATTCGGAGAAATCACCATCTTTATATGGAGAAACAGTTTTGGGATATCCAGCTGATTCATTATCAGTTGCATTGGCATGATATAGCTCGTAACGGTGTCCGTTATTATTTCCCGGGAGTTCCATCACGTCTTTTGCGGCTGCCGCTGCTCTTGCCCACTTATATTCATTATATTCTTGTGCTATCAAACATCTTCCGTCATGATCCACCAAGTCTGTAAATTTATCAGTATCTTCCGGACGAGGGTTATTAATCGGACTGGCCGCATACAATAATGCTCTTGCACGTGCAGCCAATGCCGCACCTCTCGTAGGGCGTGATATATCATTCACACCTCTTTCCAGTGGAAGATCTTTAGCTGCCAATACCATTTCTGAAGCAATATATTCTACACATTCATCGTAAGAGTTACGTTGACGAGCTAAGTTATCATAGCTGTCTGTATAATCAAGACCTTCTTCCGGCAATAAGGGAACAGGACCATATCTTCGAAGTAACAACCAATAGTAATATGCACGTACAAAACGTGCTTGTGCTTTTAAATCAGCTTTCTCCTCCTCTGTATATCGTGTATTCATATGGATATATTGTATAAAAAGAGAAGCCTGACGGATACCTTTATAACTTTGTCCCCATGAATGACGCCAATTTTCATCATACGTACCTGTTCTGAATTTTGTATAATCAGCACCGGCTCCGGAATAAATATCATCTGCAAAGCACCACATGATATTATCTCTGGTTGAAACTTCCATGTTCTCCCCGCTAAGATAAGAGTATGCATTTGCCAACCACTGCTCTGTACGTGTCTTGTCAGTGAAAACATCTTCCAAGGTTGTACGGTCCTTAAAATATTTGTCTGAATCTAAATTGTCTGCACAGGATACAGTGCCTAGTCCCAGCAAGACATATATACATATATTATGTAGTTTCTTCATTTCAATGTGTTTATTAGATGTTAACAGTTAGCCCTAAAGTGAATGTTTTTGAAAGTGGGTATTGCTGTCCATTAGTACTACCCATCTCCGGATCCCATTCCTTGAATTTAGAGAAAGTCAAGATGTTAGTTCCAATAAAGAATACGCGTATCTTATTGAATTTAATCTTGTTCACAATTGATTTAGGCAAGGTGTAACCCACTTCTAACGTCTTCAAACGCAGGTAAGAGCCATCACGTAACCAAAAAGTTGATTTTTGCTGATTATTTTCATTAGCGCCATAACTTAGACGGGGATAAGAAGCATTTGGATTCTCATTGGCAGGAATACCAATGATAGCTGCTGTCTGTGCGTCTATCCAGCGGTCAGCGACAAGGTTCTCCAATACATTTCCCCATTGACTATCTTTGAAAGCAAACACTGTTGATCCATCAATAAAGAATGAAGACTTACCGGCTCCTTGAAAATGAACATTAAAATCAAAGCCTTTCCATTGTGCAGAGATACCAAATCCGTAAATCAAATTAGGTTTGGTGGTCGCACCGATAGCTACTTTGTCACCGTCATTGATTACACCATCACCATTGACATCTTTATATTTTACATCACCCGGCTGAACTTTCCCCCATTTTGTTTGTTGCGGACTATTTCGTATATCATCGTAATCCTTGAATAATCCTAATGCAATTAAACCTTTAGCTTGATTTACACGGTAGCCTCTTTGCATCTGATAAGGATAAACTGAATTTTCTTCATCCTTTTCCAATATTTCATTTTTGCTGTAAGTAAAATTACCACGAACAGTGAGATTAACCTTATTTATTTTCTGTTTATAGGCAAAATTACCATCAAAACCTTGAGAACGTACACTGCCTACATTCGCTTTCGGGTTACTTCGTACTCCTACCATACTTGGCAAAAACTCACGTGCCATGAAAATTCCATCACGCTGTTCGTGGAAGTAATCAACTGTTGCTGTAAATTTATCGTTAAACAAAGATAAGTCTACTCCTGCATCATGCTTGGTAGCAATTTCCCATGTCACATTCTCTGATGCTAAGTCCAAATAAGTAAGACCATCATAAGAATTTCCGTATGTATAATCTCCCCAATCCCATCCCGGGAATGTTTCCTCCACATCCTTTCCGTCTTTTTTTACCATATGTTTGGTGGCTAGGGTATACAGGTAAGGAAATCGTTGTCCAAGTTGGTCATTACCGACCTTGCCATAAGAATAGCGGAGCTTGAACATATTCATCCATTTCAAATGTTTTTTGACAATTTTTTCTTCGGCTATGTTCCAAGCCACAGAAAAGGCGGGAAAGAAACCGAAACGATGTCCGTCAGCAAAATTTTCCGAGCCGTTATAACCGAAGTTGAAATCGACAAAGTAACGGTAATTCCAGTTGTAACTGGCACGTCCGGCTACCCCCATGTGACGTTTAGCAATTCCTACTTTCACATCGGTCTCATTATCTTTTGAATAGACAGTAGTTCTGTAGGCATCTTGGCTATATTTTAATGTTCCGTTTATATGATGTGCTTTGAATGAACGGTTATAGTGTAAAATAGCTTCAAGAAATTCCCTGCGATCACCAGTTGAATTGCTAGTCTGTGTCATTTCTCTTTCTTCCTGTTTTCGCTCATAGACGATTGCACCGTTTTCATCGCGATTACGCATTGCACGCCATGTTTCCGGCATTTTCTTACGGATAATTTCATTATCATTGTTTATGTCAAAGCCAAATCTTCCTTCAAAACGTAGTCCTTTGGTTATGAAATTCAATTTTTGTTCTAAAGAAATATTGGTCTGTACTTTATTATTCCAAATTTCCCGGTATCCTGTCTGTGTAGCAATTACCCATGGGTTTGCACGTGCATCTTCTACTGCAAATGCTGGTATATATCCATTAGAGTACATCACAGGAATACTGATTGGATTTTGGTCCATCAATGATTTCCATACATTTCCTTCTTGTCCTGGAGCATTACGTTTTTTCAGCGAACCGGATACTCCGACTTTGACAAGTGTACTTTTAGTAATATCGATATCTGTATTCAAACGATAATTCCAGCGTTGACTGCTAGGGTTGGTGTTGTAATCCTTACGCATAGATTCGTCCGTCTTATACATTCCTTCTTCATTGATATAACTAAGAGATACAAAGTAGCGTGCAGTACTTCCACCACCACTCATATTCAGATTAGCACGATAGGTCATGGCTCCGTCTTTTAGTAATACGTCCATCCAGTCCACATTCGGATAGAGATCCGGATCAAGTCCTAAACGCAGAATTTCTAATTCATCATCTTTGTAGATTCGTTCTTTATTACGGGTAATACATGCCTCATTCATCATTCTGGCATAACTGTAACCATCCGCAAATTCAGGTGTCATAGTTCGTGTATTATATGACGTCTCTACTTTAGCATTAATATTAACCTTTCCCTCTTTACCATGCTTAGTCGTAATAAGAATTACTCCGTTAGCACCACGAGGACCATAAATCGCCGTAGTGGAAGCATCTTTTAAAACAGTGAATGATTCAATATCTTCAATGTTTATTTCATCCAGACTACGTTCGAACCCATCGACCAATACAAGTGCAGAACTATTTGCACCAAAGGTGGAAATACCGCGAATCCAGAATTCGGAAGTATTCAGTCCCGGCTGACCAGAATTCTGCATAGCGAGAACACCTGCAACATTACCAGCTAAGGCATTAGACAAGTTGGCAGAAGGATTTGATTTTAGATCATCTATATTCACCGTAGTCACCGCACCAGTTACTGTTAATTTCTTCTGTACACCGGTTCCGGTAATCACAACTTCATCAATCACACTGGCTTCCGACTCTTTCATCACTACATCTACTATATGTTGCTTTTTTATCAGCACTTCTACATTATTAAAGCCAATATATGAGAATACTAATTTTGAAAATTCTTCAATACTAATCTTATAGCGTCCATCCATGTCTGTAATAGCTCCTAACCCAGGCTGGTCTTTGACAGTCACATTGACACCAACCAGTGGTTCTTTCTTCTCGTCCGTCACCACCCCTGTCACCACAACTTTTTTTTGAGCAAAAACAGTTGTAGAAATCAATAACAAGCAGATGGTTATAAAATTTTTTATTTTCATGTGTTTTTATATTATTCGGTTATTCTCTAGCTTCGTTAGGAATGTTTGTGTCTGATTGGTTTTCATCCGATGATTCTCCATTGAGATCTTCCGGCATTTCCTCCATTGCAATTTTACGAATACGATGATTTTCTACATCCCCAACATAGAATGTCTCTGTATCTTTGTCATAGGCTAAAGCCACTGGGGTATTAAAGCGCGCTGTTTCACGTACTGGTCCATTTATATAACCATATTTCCATACGTTAACACCAGCAGAACCTCGTCCGGCGAAAGTAGATACAACGCCTTCAGGAGTCAGCACACGAATACAATGGTTCTTAGAGTCTGTGAAATAAAAATCATAACAGTCTTCTTTTCCTTGACTCTCATAATCTTTATTAAAAACAAAGACTCCCTGTCCCGGAGTATTCAGCCGGGCTCTTGTTCCTGCCAAATCCTGATAGTTAGCATCTCCTGATTTACCACATACAATGTACGGAGTAACTAGTCGATTATTGACTTTATCATAATTAGAACGGAGTATATAATGTTTCTGGTGCATTATTATATATACATATTTGCCATCAGGATGAGGAACAAAACTAATATCAGTATCAGTCTCCGGAAGAGCAAATAAATAATCATCAGAATCTGTAGCAGGAGGAACGACATTGTGTTCATATCCATTCTTAACGAAATCATATTTGTAGACAAAGCACTTCGCTTTCTGATAATAAATAATATCTCCACTAAGAGGATGAATCATTGAGGAGTAACATCCGGGGCCTTTTGTTAATTTCTGTGCCGCATCAAGACTTCCATCTTCTTTACGCTTCAGTATAATATTACTTGTAGACGTTGCTCCTCCTTTTGGGGTAGCTATCACCATGTCTTTTGTTTTTGTCCATGATATAGTATGTAAACGATCCACCCCATAAGCGGATATAGCCATTGTTGATATATGCTCTTTTGCTAAATCCAACACACGTAGGGGCTTCTTATTAGCACCGGCTCCGTTGTCTTGAGACAAATAAAGAATATTGTGGTTTTCAGGGTCGAATGAAAACCATGTGGGATTATCTATTTTACCACAGTCTGCGAAAGAAGCATCAGGCGTATCTTTTCCATTACCGTCTTCATCTACAGTTCCACATAAAGTCGTTACCACTACTTGCGGCTTGTATTTGTATTTTGTTGGTGCCTCAATAGTTTGTTCTCCTACTTTTACTTCTATAGTACCTTCATAGCAATGTTCTGGGGTAATGCAATATATACTGTTCCCCTTTACACTTACAATAGCTGCAGACTTTCCACCAATTTTAACTGAAACGACGGCAATATCTGTTCCAAAGTTACTGCCATAAATAATCATTCGTGTTCTCGCTCCCCCTTCTTCAGGAGTAAACTTTGTCACTACCACCGGTTGGTTCGGATCATAAGGTGTGGTTGTTTCGTCTTTATCGTCTTTACAACTGCCCAAACAGATTATAAAGAACACAAATAGCATCCTCCATGGAAGCTCCATGCTTCCATGTCTCATTGTTCTACCATTCATAATAAATTAGATTTAAATTATTGATTATTCAACATCTTATCCATTAATACCTGCATCCAATATCCTCCGATTACCGAACGCGCTCTGAAACCGACCCATTTGCCACTGTCTGTATGGTGCCAATCACTGATAGGTACACGTGATACTGTTTCATTGATATATTTATAGACAGGATCAGAGAGTTTTTCAAAGGTTACTTGATCTGAAGACATAGCTGCCGTCCACATTATCCAGTCGGATTTTGTGTATTCTTTGCGAGAATCCAACGGTAACCCATAAGGATTCTGCTTTGTCAAGTAGTAGTTTATTTCTTTTCCGATTACATTATTAGGGAATAAATTCAGCTTCCATAACTTATCCCAAACCATATTATATTTTTGACTCCAGGTATCTTTACGGTCAAAAGCCAGACGGTAATGATCTCCCTCATTCGCCATTTCCTCCCATTTCACCGCCATATTCTTAGCTATCGCTGCATATTTATCAGCTACATCATTCAAACCAAGTATACGAGCCATCTCGCTATATCCGGCTACACCCATGATTGCTTTCACAGAAAGGTTCGCATTATGAGCCCAATGTCCGGCGAAGTCATCCGTGCAAAGTTGGTTTTCCGGGTCCTGTCCAGACTAAATTGTCGTTTGTTAACTGATTGAAATACAGTAGAATATGTTCATATTGTATTGTCTTTGTGTTGTTGTGGCTATTAAATGAAGTACAAAATTCTAATTTATGAGCAGACTTTTAATAAATAAAAAGTTAATGGATAAATGTAGTGGTAGTCTAAGATGAGAAATGGACTAATCTGAAAAAATGAATATTTTTCCTCTCTCTCTTTTCATTTATCCATGTAATTTCTTTTATGACATAAAAACTAGCAGCATTTTAAGATATTAAAAATCAAATAGATTGAATAATTACTCTTGTTGAATGAATTCGACGTAAATAAAGCTTTCTGGAATGATTTATCTATCTTTTTATGCTATTTTGCAGAGAAATGTTATTGTGTGATAGCTTAAGGTAATAAGGAAAGTAGATGTTAGAACTCCATTCAGGAGTCCATAGTGTGGTTTATTTTAAACCAATAAGTAGTTTCTTTTAAAGGTAGGAGATGTTCCTTTTAAACCAACGACATGTTTCATTATATCAAAACTTGTTTTCGATAGTAGGAAAAAATACATGTTTATAAAGAATTATGCTATATATATTCAATAAAAGGAATATATATAATGTAAATGTGACTTTCTTTTTTCTATTTAGCAATTCAATAGAATCTTAATTCTTCTGCATATATGAAAAATAGAACATAATTTGAAATAACTAAGATGAAATATTTCAATCTTTACCTGGCAAGTTTAGCTCGAAGTTCTTTTAGTCTTTTTGCAGCCTGTAGATTATCAACCTTTATATATCTCATAAATGCAGATGGACTCTTATGCCCGGATATGCGCATAAGTTCTCCGGCAGGAAAGCCGGATAAGTACATATTTGTGCAAAACGATCGTCGGCAAGTATGAGAAGAGATCATCTCCCATTTTTCATAGACTCTCTTTTCCCGTTCTTTCCCTTTCTTGCGAACAACTTCGATCTTCTGTTTTAGTTTTGCCCTTCGCCCTAATTCTTTAACCCTTTCGTTGAATATATATCTAGGAATTTTAGGTAAATCATAGTTGTACTTCTTGAGTATTTCCGGTACATAATCGATCATAGGAATTATGACAGCTTTATGCACTTTTCTCTGTTTGAGATTTATAATCTCATTATCTAAGTCAATATGTTCGGGACTTAATGTTGAGAGATCACTATATCGTAGTCCTGTAAAACACCCAGTAATAAAAACATCTCTAATCTCTTCCAATTGCTTATCATCTGACAAGTCTAACTCGTGTATTGTTGAAAGTTCCTTTTCACTTAAATAAATAGCATCAGTTTCTTCTTCTACGACCTTAAAATGCTTCAAGTCAATTGGAGGAATAACTCCTTTATCTATTTGATAATTAACAAATCCCTTTAACAAACGTATAATTTTTCCTGCAGAATTAGTGAGCAAGCCAACACTCCCATCGGGCTTTATAACCTTATAAAATAAATAGTCCATGAATTCATTATAAAATATAAGATTCAGGTTATGAAAAGTAATTGGTTGCGATGAATGTTCTTTGAAAGCAATCAGATGTTTGCGAAGTGTTCGGTAGTCTTTTATTTGGTCTGCAGAAACAACAGGAGCCTTTTCTGTAATATATCTTTCTAATGCGTCAAATATATCTACCCGATTAGGACGTAACTCATATTCTCTATTCTTTTTTAATTCAAGTAAAACAAAATCTACGGTTGGACTTATTCCGTTAATCTTAGCATATGTAAGGATTTCTCCAAGCTTAGACGTTATTCTAATCAGGCAGGCATCAATCTCATCATAGTTTGGACAAGCGCGCTTAATCCATCTCTTTTTAGAATCCCAGTGTTCCGGTTTAATACTGTATCCGGTAGAGATGAGCGTACGCTTAGTTCGATTGTAGTTATATCGAACATAAAGGACAGTAGTCCCTTCTCGAGTGACGTACCTAGGTTTAATATATGGAGTATATTTTGCGATAGTAAAATCTGTATTGCTTTCGTATTGCAAAGTTACAAAAGCTATCCGAAATGAGCAATATCTCATCGTTAAAAGCTAGAACCTCCAAAAACATTGTACTATCTTAAAAAAAGTGGATAAATATTGCTCAAAAAGGAAAAAAACTACTCAAATCACACTGTAGGAGACTAATGTTACACTTTAAAAACATTCGAAACATGAAAAAAGAATAGATTTTGTCCTTTCTTGAACACAGATTTTCCTAATCTTTAGCATTAATTCCATTATTTTGTAGCGTTACAAATAAAATGCTATGGAAAAACAAATGGATTTGTATGATTCCTGGGTCCTACCTGAAACACACAATTCTATATAAACTTTTCCTCTAGCATTTATAAATATTCGACAGTACTGATTTTAATATATTATTTAGGTATAGCGATAAGAAAGGTAAGATTGCATTTAAAAGGTAATAGTAAGAAGGTAAAAAGAGAAATAAAAGAAAACGTAGGGTTTGTTTTTCTTTATAGGTAAACAAGATTGTAGATGGGTAACCTTAAAATTGTAGATTAATTAGAAAATATTTATGAAGAAACTACTAACAGTAATGGCCTTTTCGGTCGGTTTATTCGCAAATGCTCAAACCGGCAACTTATTTAAACCAGTAAAAGAGGTAGCGCTACGTACTCCGTCGGTACCTATCGTTGTTTCAGATCCTCACTTCTCTATCTGGTCTCCTTATGATAAATTAATGGAAGGAAGTACAGAACACTGGACTACAGCTAAGAAGCCATTAGTAGGGGCTTTACGCGTAGATGGTAAAGTGTATCGTTTCCTAGGTAAAGATCAAGTAGCTCTAATACCTATTGCTCCCATGACAAATGTGGAACGTTGGGAGGCTGCATATACTAATAGTCAACCTGCAAATGGATGGCAAGAATTCCAGTTTGATGATAGTAGTTGGAAAAAAGGTAAAGCAGCTTTCGGTAGCCGTGATATGCCACGTGTTCGCACAGAGTGGAAAGGAGATAATACAGATATTTATATCCGACGTACATTTGAAATAAATGATTTGGATTTAACAGAGAATATTTTTCTTATTTATTCTCATGACGATGTATTCGAATTATATTTAAATGGAGAAAAACTGGTTGCTACAGATCTCGTATGGAAGAATAATGTAAACCTAAAACTTTCAGATGAAGCCAAGAAAAAACTTCGTAATGGCAAAAATGTGATTGCAGCGCATTGTCATAACACAACTGGAGGATCTTATGTGGATTTTGGTTTATATCGTGAAAAGAAAAATGCAGTAACATTTGAAAATGAGGCTGTACAGAAATCGGTAGATGTACTAGCCACTTCCAGTTACTATACATTCACCTGCGGACCTGTCGAATTAGATGTTGTATTTACAGCGCCTCAATTGATAGATGACTTGGATTTGTTGTCAACTCCGATTAACTACATCTCCTATCGTGTGCGTCCTCTTGATAAAAAAGAGCATGATGTACAATTCTATATAGAAACGACTCCGGTATTAGCAGTGAATGAGACTACTCAGCCTACTATTGCACGTACATTATCGAAAAATGGTATTAGTTATGTAGAAGCTGGCACCATCAACCAGCCGATATGTGATCGTAAAGGTGATTTGATTTGTGCTGACTGGGGATATGTATATCTTGGTAGTGTAAATGGAGCAGGAAAATCTATAAGTTTGGGTGACTATAGCGGAATGAAGGAAGCTTTTGTTAAAAATGGGACTTTAGCTTCAAGTAAAACCAAATGGATTACTCGTCGGGAAGAAAATACTCCTGCAATGGCTTATGTACATAATTTTGGAACTGTTACCAAAGATGGTAAAGATGGTTTCTTGATGATCGGTTATGATGACATTTATTCCATTGAATATATGTATGAGAAACGTATGGGATATTGGAAGCATGATGGTAAAGTAACGATTTTTGATGCTTTCGAAAAACTAAGAGACAACTATCAATCCATCATGGAGCGTTGTCGTGCACTTGATGAGCTTATTTATAGCGATGCAGAAAAAGCAGGTGGTAAAAAATATGCAGAAATATGCTCTGCAGCCTATCGTCAAGTTATTTCTGCTCACAAACTATTTACAGACAAAGAGGGCAATCTGATGTGGTTCTCTAAAGAGAATAACAGTAATGGTTGTATCAATACAGTCGACCTGACCTATCCGTCTGCTCCCCTGTTTTTGGTCTATAATCCTGATTTACAAAAGGCAATGATGACTAGTATCTTTGAATATAGTGCTAGCGGTCGCTGGGATAAACCTTTCGCAGCACATGACCTTGGCACTTATCCAATAGCTAATGGACAAGTTTATGGTGGTGACATGCCGATTGAAGAAAGTGGTAATATGGTGATTCTAACTGCAGCTATTTCGAAAATTGAAGGTAATGCAGATTATGCTAAGAAATATTGGGACATTCTAACGACATGGACTAATTATTTAGTAGAGTATGGACAGGACCCGGAAAACCAACTTTGCACGGATGACTTCGCCGGACATTGGGCC